>Ga0075467_10000076_pt1 | contig 62593 bp, 51 predicted proteins | sample DEB08_DNA_9_FD_75067 | JGI IMG/M metagenome (GOLD analysis project Ga0075467, IMG submission 75067) | Aqueous microbial communities from the Delaware River and Bay under freshwater to marine salinity gradient to study organic matter... | ecosystem: Environmental > Aquatic > Marine > Coastal ... | reverse complement strand
CCAATTCGTTCTCCGATTTTTTCAATAATTTTATTATCAGATATAGCACCCAATGTCATATTCCAGGGATATGCGAACGTTGAATCTAATCGCATTGCCAGTCCCCATTCAGCATCCATTGCCATAATTAATGGTGTGCGGGAAAGTTCTTGAAATTCATTATTAAGTTTTGCCTGTTGCTTCGGACCTCCCTTCGAGAATATAACGCCCCCTATATACTGATTTCGTATTAAGTCTTTTACTTTGTCCTTTTTAGCCTTTGGATCACTTGAGTAGATATCAACCATAAAAAGTTGTCCTACTTTTTCCTGAAGTGACATATTCCCATAAATACTATCAACCCATTTCCGCTGATTCTCTAGGTCATTTTGAACTAAGAGCGGATTAATTTGCTGAGAAAATAAATTGAAGGTAGTGAGTAATAAGATAAATGCTGCAAGACTTTTCTTCATATACTAAAACTTACAAAAACTATGCTAGAAACCTATTGTGCCAGCTTTCTTTCGCGGGTACTTCCCAATTCTCCAGGTATTCAGCTTTAGTGTTTACCAAATTGTTGAAAACCACAGTATTGGCTGAAACAGATCTAGCCTTTGCCATTTTTCTAAAATCGCTTAACGATTTGTGGGCGATAAATTGACCATTATAAAAAGTAACATTCATTTTATCCAATAAGTCAATTTCAAATTCTTTTTCTAAGGATTGAATGTACTTCACAGAAGCATCTATACTGCATCCTGAAGCAGACGCATTTTCTTGATTTAAACCAAGAATAATAAATCTATTATATCTTACTTCAAATCCAGCTTCTAAGTCCTGTCCGTGAGCTGTCCATTGTTCAAGAAACGACTTCGTTCTTGGTTTTAGAATCTCAACTTCCTCTTCAGATAATTTTCGACTTGACTGATACACCCAAACTCTGGCGTTATCTGGTAAATTTTTGAATTCAACTAACATAACTATAGTTCATCTGCATTTGCAATCATTTCGGCGACATCCATAATTTGTACTTCACCTTCCTTTTCTTTTCCCTTTATACCATCCGTTAGCATCGTATTACAAAACGGGCAACCTGCCGCTATAATACTTGGCTTTAACTCAATAGCCTCTTCGGTACGTTCAATATTTATATCCTTTGCTCCAGCTTCTGGTTCCTTGAACATTTGAGCACCTCCTGCCCCACAACATAGTCCACGAGATTTACAGCGTTTCATTTCCACAAGTTCCACTTCCAGTTTCTGCAACAATTCACGAGGCGCTTCATATTCACCATTGGCGCGTCCCAAGTAACAAGGATCGTGAAAGGTAATACGTTTGCCTTTATATTTACCACCTTCCACCTTCAAACGACCTTCACTCATTAAGGATTTTAAGAACTGCGTATGATGCATTACTTCATAATTGCCGCCGAGTTCCGGATATTCATTTTTAATGGTATTGAAACAATGCGGACAAGCAGTAACGATTTTCTTAACTTCGTAGGCGTTGAGAACTTCAATATTCCCCATGGCTTGCATTTGGAACAAAAACTCATTTCCAGCCCTTTTTGCTGGATCTCCAGTGCAGCTCTCTTCCGTTCCTAGAACAGCAAATTCGATATTTGCCTTATTCAATAATTTTACAAATGCTTTCGTAATTTTCTTCGCCCTATCATCAAAACTACCAGCACAGCCAACCCAGAACAACACCTCTGGCTGCTTTCCTTGGGCCATATATTCGGCCATTGTAGGTACTTTTATTTGATCACTCATTGTTACGCTTTTTATTCTTTAAATACTTCGATGGTTACTTTTTTCTCAACCAAATCTGTAAACTTTCCTTTATATCTTGTCGCTTTCACCAAGTGATTATCTACCCAATGATAGTTACCTCCTCTTGGTTTACCAACAAGCAGCGAATGGTATTTGAAACCATGCTTTTTTAACCAAGTCTCCGTCACTTCCCGGTGATTTTCAGTACGTGAGGTGAAAAAACAAATAATATGTCCTTCATCGTACCATTTATTTAATGTTGCCAACGCATCGGGAAATGGCTTACAAGTAGCCATTCTCTCCGGTTCTTCATTTGGAACATCATCAGTGATAGTACCGTCGATATCGATTAAATAATTTTTAATGTCCCCAGGTAACACCGGACTTATATGTTCTCCTTTTTCTACTTTTTCGTGTAGAAATTTTTCAACTTCTTTCTTTTCCATAATTACAATTCGTTTTTCCAATTTAATCTATCCATTTGATTGAAAGGCCAAGGCGCTCCATTATTTTCAATGTTTGTCATCGTAACATTCAATTCGTTCGGTGCTGCACTCTGCTCCATTACAAGGTATTGCCTCATTTCCATAATAATTGACATAGGGTCAATACTAACTGGACATGCCTCAACACATGCGTTACAGCTTGTACAAGCCCATAACTCTTCCCGTGAGATATAATCATCAAGTAACTGCTTTCCGTCTGGAACAAATTCTCTGTTCCTGTCTACATTCTTTCCAATCTCTTCTAATCGGTCGCGCGTATCCATCATGATTTTTCGAGGAGACAACTTCTTACCTGTGATATTTGCTGGGCATTCGCTCGTACAACGGCCACATTCGGTGCAGGTGTATGCATTGAGCAATTGGACCCTGCTTAGGTCTAACGCATCACTCGCTCCAAACTTTGCCGGGACCTCTGCGCCTTCAGCCGGAGCTGCAAATGGATCTACATTTGGATCCATCATTAGTTTCACCTCGTTCGTAACGGCTTCATTGTTTTTAAATTTCCCTTTAGGATCTACGCTTCCGAAGTAAACATTGGGAAAAGCCAACATGATATGAAGATGTTTCGAGAAATATAAATAATTAAGAAAGACTAATATTCCTAATATATGAATCCACCATGCGCTGCGCTCAATAATAACAAGTGTGGCTTCTGAAAAACCTTCAAAAAGTGGTGTTATAAAACTACTAATTGGAAATGAGCCAGCCTTCGTGTAATGTGCCGCATCCATTTGCTGTAATAATTGGTCTGAAGCATTCATCGTTAAGAACAGCATCATTAGCACTACTTCAAAATACAGAATGTAGTTTGCATCATTCTTAGGCCAGCCTTTCATTTCAGGAGACCAAAATCGTTTTATTTTCTGAATATTTCTTCGAATCCAAAAAGCAGCAACACCAACCAGAACAAGAAAAGCGAGTATTTCAAACGTAGCGATAAGAAAATCATAAAAGACTCCTAGGAATGAAAAGACACGATGCGTGCCTAACAACCCATCAATAATAATCTCTAAAACTTCTATATTAATTAGAACAAATCCAACATAAACAACGATATGCAAGAGTCCGGCGACTGGCCGAACGACCATCTTAGATTGCCCTATTGCAATTCTCAGCACGTTCGCCCATCGTTCTTTGGTATGATTAGACGCATCAACAGTTTGCCCTAGTTTAATGTTTCGGATTATTTTACGAATATTTTTAGTAAAATAGCCGATGCCTACTAGTAAAGCTATTAGAAACAATATATTGGGTAAATAGTGCATGAATTATTGAATGGAATCATTAGGCGTTACATACTCTTTCTGCTTTTTTCCAAATACGGAAACATGGACATATCGCTTTGGATTTAATCTTACATCTTGTAATAATTTTTCTAATTGTTTAGATGCCCCTTCTAAATTTGTATACAGTTTTTCGTCTTTCAACAATTTCCCAACGGTACCTTCTCCATTGTCAAGGTCTGTTACAATTCCGTCAAAACGACTAATCACATCTTGTAAATCTGCAACTAGTTTACCTGTTTGAATTTGGGCAAGAGAATCTGAAAATTTCGAGAAATTCAGGGACATTTCGTTTAAATTGGTAAACGTACTATCCAATTTTCCTGAATTATTAGCTAGTAATGTATTAAGCTTTCCAGAGGCACCGTTTAGAGAGCTCATAGTACCATTCAAATTTTTAATTGCTTGTTTTAAGTTGACTCTGGTATCCTCATCTAAAATATAATTTACGCTATAAAGTAATGAATCAATCGAAGTTAAACTAGTTGTTAGCCTATCTTGCAATGGACCAAGAGCTTTAGTTACGGCATCCAGCATACCTCCGTCAATTGAACCACTTAGAGTGTCACCCGATTTAGCAATATTTTCTGGATCGTATTCTAGAAAGATGCCAAGTGATTTACCTCCGATAAGACCATCGCTATAAATACGCACCTTACTACTTTTTGAGAAAACGAAGTCATTCTCCACAGTAAACCTAACAATAAGACCTCCGCTAGCGTTAGCAAAACCAATGTCATTAACTTTACCTACGTTAAAACCATTAATTGTAACTGGGGCAGATTTAGCCAACCCCTCAACATTTTCGTATTTTACATAAAAAACACGGCTATCTTGAAAGAGGTTTGTACCTTTTAAGAAGCTATAACCAAACACAAAAAGCATAATAGCCCCTATAGCAAGTATTCCTGTTTTTACTTCTCGAGTAATTTTCAAATGGCAAGGATTAAGGTTCTAGCAAATTTAAAAATAATTATAGAGAAACCTTCTTTATTTATCTTCAGATTTTAACACATCTGAAAGTTTAATTTTTTCACCATTTTTAAATGCGACAACATAGCAAGAAGAGTATCCTTTTTGTTTAGCCAAGTCCTTCATTAACATGATTTTATCATAATCTGAAGTACTTCCGTAGTAATATTTATACATCTTACCCTCAAGATATCTGCTTATTTCATTGAGTCCCTTAAAATTATAGGGTTTCAGTTCTAATTTTTTCGAACCAGCAGCCAGTTGAACCTTAAAAGTGACTCCTGGATATACCTTTTCACCTTTAGTCCCTGACTCCTTCTTGGCGTCACCTTGAAACGTATTAACTTGTGAGTCAATGGTTGCTAATTCAATATTCTTCTTGTATGATAAAATAGCTTTGGCAATTGAGCTCGCCATTTCTCTTTGTCCCTTCTTAGAGTTTAAATATGCTCCTTCGGCCTTATTCGTTAAAAAACCAGTCTCAACTAAAACACTTGGCATATAGCTTTGATGCAAGACGATAAAACCAGCTTGTTTTACACTTCTATCTTTCCGCTTTAATTTTTTAATAAAATTATTTTGAATCTGGCTAGCTAACATAATACTTTGGTCTAAGTATTCTTCTTGCATCAATGTTAAACCAATGAATGATTCGGGAGAGTTTGGATCATAACCCGCGTAATTTTCTTGATAATTTTCTTCTAGGAGAATTACTTCATTCTCTTTCTTCGCCACCTCGAGATTACGCTTATTAGCGTGCAAACCAAGCACAAAAGTACCAGCTCCATATGCATTGCTAGTGTGCGAATCGCAATGTACTGAGACAAAAAGATCGGCATCTGCTCTATTTGCTATTGCTCCCCGCTCAAAGAGTTCAACAAAAACATTTTTCTTCCGAGTATAGATTACTTTTACATTAGGGTTCTTTTCAAGTTCGGCACCCACCTTAAGTACTATTTTAAGTGCAATATCCGATTCTTTATATCCGTTTCCTACATTCCCAGGGTCGTGACCTCCATGACCAGCATCTAATACTACGACAAAGGGATCTATGGTATTATAAATGTTAAATTCGAAGGAAGAAAATAGTATCGAGCTAAATAACAGTAATAAAGTATATAACAGTCTCGTTTTCATAATGGATAAACGTATGTTGAAAGTTGATATTTTAAAAAAATGATTTTAAAAAGTTCAGCCGAAAAAATATGCTTAATTTTGAATTTCAAAAACTAAGCCAAAACTACAAAATAATCATATCGTAGCATTGCAAACACGACAGCAATATTTATCTGTTTTCCTTTTAACGTTGCTATTATGCGGGAATATTGCTTATTCGCAAGATATCCCACCTAAGAGTGAAGTTAATATTCCTTCTGAGACTCCTAATGAGATGCTTTCAGAGCCAGTTTCGGATACAATCTCAATTTTTCCGAAGTCTTTACTATCAGAAACTAGTGAGGCTGTAATTGATACTGTTAAGGTTGATTCGATAAAGCAGGATAAAGAAGTGATCAAGGACATTGTTTCTTATTATGGAGAAGACTATGTCTATATTAATCAAAAGAAGAGTCAGGTTTATTTATACAATAAAGCATATATTATTTATGGAGACATGCGTATCGATGCTGGTTTAATCATTCTGGACTATGACAAAAATGAAGTTTATGCGAGAGGGATTGATAGCGCCGGTGTTTATAGCCAAAAACCAATTTTTGTTCAAGCCTCCAATAAAGTAAACCCGGATTCTATTCGATTTAACTTTGACTCAAAAAAGGCGCTCATCTACAATTCAAGAACTAATCAAAACAATTTTAATGTTATCGCAGAAGTTACAAAACGGCAAAATGATTCCGTAATTTATGTTCGTAACGTAAAATTTACCACTTCTAAGAATCTCGATGACCCAGAATATTATTTCTATTCGAGACGCGCTAAGTTCGTTCCAAAAAAGAAGATCGTTACGGGGCTTACAAACATGTATATCGCAGATGTACCTACTCCTATCGGACTACCATTTGCATTTTTTCCTTTAACTGAAGATAGGGCTTCAGGTGTCATTATTCCCACTATAGGGGATGGTAGTGATCGTGGTTTCTTTTTTCAGAATGGAGGATATTATTTTGCAGTTAATGATTATTTGGATATTACCTTAACAGGGGATTATTATACCAATGGTAGTTATGGTATACGCGGCGAATCAGCATATCTTCTGCGATATAAATTTCGTGGTAACGTTAGTATCCGTTATGAGAATCTAATAAATGAAGAAAGAGGTTTTCCTAATTTTAGCCAGAGCTCAGTCTACAATATTAGGTGGAGTCATTCGCAAGACGCTAAATCAAGTCCGACGTCTAGATTTTCAGCTTCAGTTAATTTAGGGAGTAGTCAGTACTTTCAGCAATCCATTAACCAGACCAATAATGCTAGTGCATTAGTGAACTCATTAAGTTCTTCAATTTCATATTCTAAAACATTTGAAGGCGAACCTCAAGTGAATACAGCGGTTTCGCTAACACATTCACAAAATAGTAATACGCAGCAGATCAATATGTCGCTTCCAAGTATTACAACTAGTGTTTCCCGAGTTTTCCCCTTTGCACCTAAAACAGGAATTAAAAAAGGAATTATTGACAATATTAATTTTCAATATGATTTCTCTGGTGACAATAGAATAAACACCGTTGATTCTTTGTTTTTTAAGAAAGAAATGTTCAATACTGCGCAGGTAGGGGTTCGACATAGAATTCCTATAAGTACGAACTTTAAAATACTTAAATACCTAAGTGCATCAGCAAGTACAACGTATCAGGAAACATGGACACTGAAGACTTTCTCAAAACGATATGATGAAACTACAAATGACGGAGTCGGAGGGGTAGTAACCGATACAATATCTGGATTTGACAGTTATAGGACATATAATTTTGCGTCAAGTTTAGGAACAACGGTCTATGGAACATATAATTTCGGAAAAGAAAAGAAGATTCAGGCAATAAGACATGTGATACGCCCCAGTATTAGTTATGGAATCAATCCAGGTTTCGATAACTATTATGATACATATTCAGTGCCTATTGTATCAGCAGATCCAGAAGTTAATGAAGAAGTTGTATCGTATTCCCGCTTTGAAGGCACCTTGTACGGGGCTCCTGGAAGAACTTACTCAAGTAGCATTGGAGCCTCAGTAAGCAACAATATTGAAGCCAAAGTAAGAAGCAAGGATACGACAGCGGTTGAGCCTAAAAAAATAGTTTTATTAAATAATTTAAACTTTGCAACCGGATATAATTTGAGAGGTGATTCTTTAAATTGGAGTCCTGTTTCTTTTAGCGGTAGTATACCTATTATAGAAAAACTAGACTTAAACTTTAACGGCTTATTAGACCCATACGCATTAGACAATAGCAATACTAGAATTGATAAGTTTAACATCAATAATGGCGGAAGTCTTTTTCGACTTACCAATGCAAATATCAGTTTTAATTATAGCTTTTCTAGTTCCGATTTTGAAGGTAAAGACGATGGTGAGGACAATTTTGACAACGACACATTCAGAAATGGAGGGCGTCCTGATGACCTTTTTGGCGATGCAACCCTTCTTAATGATAGTTCTAATTCGCGCGGCAACCGTGAATCTGGGAACAAGGCAGATTCTGATTGGTATAATTTCGAAATCCCTTGGGATTTGAGAGTCGCCTACACTATGACCTACTCTAATGGACAACGGCAAAAAGAGATTTCATCACAGTCGTTAATGTTCAGTTCAAATGTGGAAATAGCTCCGCGCTGGACAGTTGGAATTTCATCTGGATATGATTTTGTAAATAAAGGAGTTACATTGACACAATTCCGTTTTATGCGAGATCTAGAAAGCTGGAGAATGAGCTTCAATTGGACACCTATTGGCAGTGTAAATACTTCGTGGTATTTCTTTATTGGAATCCAGTCAGGAGTACTTAGCGATATCAAGTATGACAAACGAAGAGAGCCCGATAGAGTTTTTTAGAACCTTAAAAATTGATTAAAAGTTATATAAATATGAGATTGATGTAGCCTGAACTATTCTAAATTAAACAGATCATTCTATGAAAGAAATTATAAAAACCAAAAATGCACCAGCCCCAATAGGCCCATACAGTCAAGCCGTTTTAAAAGGAAACATGTTGTATACTTCAGGACAGATTGCGATCGACCCTGAGACAGGCTCCTTAGTTTTAGGAGATATAAAAACTGAAACTAAACTTGTTATGGAAAACCTAAAAGGTATTCTAACCGAGGTAGGAATGACCTTTGAGAATGTGCTAAAGACTTCTATATTCATAAGCGATATGGAAAATTTTTCCAAAATAAATGAAGTCTACGCCACATATTTTAATGAAGCTACAGCACCTGCCAGAGAAACAGTAGAAGTTGCGAATCTACCAAAATACGTGAATGTTGAAATTTCACTAATTGCTTCGCTCTAAGCTATCACTATTAGCTACTTTTCTTTTTTATTCTCTGGTGAGGTGAATTGAACTGGCGAATTATCATCCGGTATAACAAGCAAATCTTCCTCAGACTCTAGCGTAATTTTCTTGTTAAACAACTTATATACAAGTTCTTTAAAAGTATCAAAATCGACCGAATAGGTCATTCCCACACCTTGTTCAAAAGTTTGATCTTCTCCAATAAACTGTAATTCTGCTTCTCGGTTAAAAAATTTCATTCTTAAGCTACCATCCTCATTTACCAACCATTGCACTTCAATATCACCAGCAATAGTTCTATCATTCGCACCTCCAACAGGAACCCCCACCTTTCCATTAATTAATATGCGTTCGCTTACTTGAGTGGATATTGTAACCCCTAACCTATCTGAAGTTTCTTGATTTGGTGTTCTGTTACCGGAAGAATAATCCAAACCTACTCGAAATTTTCCATCTTGATCGGCAAAAAGCTCATTAACGATTCCTGAAACCCGCTCTACTAAGGTACCAGAAAATGCATTAGATCCTTGATAATCATCATTTACAAAAGATCCTGTAGCCAGCAAGAATAATGCTTGCTTCTGCTGTTGTTCCTGACTTTGGAGCTTGTATTCCAATTCACTTCGCACGGTAGAACTTACCCTCGGAAAGACAATATTAAAAGTAAGATCGGGTTGTATGATCTCACCCTTTAAATCCACTATAACCTCTACTGGAATATCTCGATTAACTGATGGATTATCAAGTAAGGTTGCAGGATTTGCATCTAACTCATATTTAGCGCTAATATTAAGTCGAGCCCTTTCAGGGGCACCTTCCCATACTATAAAACCACCCCCTACTACAGCAATATTCTTCTGAATAACGCCACCATATCTAAAATCGTACGAGCCTTCGATTACTGTAAACTCACCCCACATTTGAAATTTTCCCAACGTATTTATTCGAATTAGGAGTGTACCATCACCTCTTCCCTTAAGGGTTGAGTTATTAACTTTATCAACTACCACCTCCACTTCGGCTTTATTATTTATATCCAAATCAAAGTTCAATGACAAACCCTTAATTTCTTCCGAAACATATGTCTCGCCACTAATTCTAGCTTGTTTTTCTTCAGGAGATAAAAACTTGATAAAGGAATCGTCACCAATTGATTCGGTATCACTTAACGGGATTTTAAAAGTAGTTCCTTCCTCTGTTGTAGCAGCAACCTTTATCACTAGTTCATCAATCGGTCCAGAAATGTCAGCCGAGCCGCTAATAAAAGCCGTTCCATAGTACAGTGCTTCTTCGTCCGCTGGAGTATTTAAAACAAGTAGTCGCTCTGGCGCTTCTACATTTAAATTCAATTCCCAATCACTAAAATTATTATGTGTAGCATTTCCATAGAAATCACCTACAGTATTAAACTGAGTGTCTGTAATGGTAACACTTGCCATCTCAAGCTTATCTTTAGTGACTATAATTTGTGCATTGTTTTCAATTTCAAAGTCTGTATTCAGCTCGACAACCCGTAATCCACTATTATCTAGGTTAAGGCGCCCCTGAACATCTGGAGAATCGAGATTACCGATAACTTTCGCTTTACCAGTAATTTGCCCCCGTATATCAGTGATAACATCAGCACCAAAAGGACTAAATGCCTGCAGATTAAATGCATCAAGTGCTACATCCAAATCAATTTTCGAGTTGTTGGTTGAAACATCAATACTACCTATTGCTTCAATTGACGTTACTTCATCATTAATTAGAGTAGAGTTAATATTATATTTTGTTAAATCCTCATTTCCGGAAACCTGCAAACTAAGATTTCCAAAGGGAATATCGTTTATTGTCACACTATCAATACTCACCGTCGAGTTTGGATAGTATCTTTTACCTTTCTGAACAAGGTTAAATTTTCCATTTAAGTTACCTTGAAGTCTTAAACTATCAACTGTCGGAATTAAATTTCCAATATTTACGTCATCAAACCGCGCCCTAAGATTCTTATAGGTTGAATCCCTTATACTTCCAGCAAATTGTATTATTTCTTTATTATGGTTTAACACTAAAGAATCTACTCGAATACTATTAAAGTTATCATCAAAGACTACTTTATTAAAACTGTTATTATGTTCATTTAAGAACCAAACATTGTCCTTATAAGTTATCTCTGATTTTTTTACGCCAACAACCGATTTACCCTCTGGGTTTATAGTATGATAAAGCGATAAGTCAAACAAATCTTCTTTCTTTTTACCTCCATTAAATTCAGAGCGGATGTACAAAGTGTCGTTTAATGTTTTATTTATGAAACTAATATCCTTTAGATTATAAACACCTGTGTAAACAGAATCGATGGAAACAAAGGTGTTGAAAAGTGGATTATCATTATCCACTTGAATATTTAGCTTTGAGAGGTAATTGCCAAGCAGTAATAGCTCAGGAGATTTAAAATTTAATTTAAACTTAGACTCATCAGAAAAAACAGATCCCTTAACCTTAGTGTTTTCACCCAATTGTAATTGGGGCACAAAGAGGTCTACAATTTTATTGAAAATTACAAAGTCATAATCAATGTATTGATTACTGGTTACCTGCTTTGGTATAAAGTTGGTATATATGCTAGCAATGCCATTTCGAAATAAATTGGGAATATCTTCTAATAAAAACGTACCACTAATTTTTCCGTTTATAATATCGGGCGATTTGATTTCTATAGTCCGAATTTTAGCATCAAACGATGAGATAATTTTTAAGTCATCAAAATAAAAATTATCCCGCTCATTTTGATAAAAAGTTTCACTAAGACTTATCGTTCCCTCTGCATTATCAATGGTGGTACCATCCATATTCATGACGATCTTCCCTGCAAAAACAGAAATGCTATCACGTTTAATAACGTTTAATTTGTTGAGTTCGGCATACTCAACATTTGCTTCAAAATCGTATTGATTGAAATCATTAGAAACGTCAACCAACCCGACAAAATCCATTTTTAAATTTGGGTCATTAACAGTAAGACCTCCATTAAACAGCGGATTTTTCAACATTCCGGAGATATTTATATTTTGATAATCGTATCCCTCAAAATAAAAGCTAGCTATGGTTCCATCAATTCCGGTGTTTAACTTTTCTTGAGTAAAACCACTCCCATCAAAAGCTAAATCGGCTGTTACTTTTCCTAAGGAAGTAGTACCAGTCATTTTCCCCAAGTTAAACTCAGTTAAGATAAGCGTTCCTCTATAGAATGCCTTATCAAAATCATTAATGCTTCCAAGAATCAAATCTGCTTTAGCATCTCCAATGGCGCTTCGAACGGTACTATTTGTTATCAAATCTGAAGCTGTAACACTCGTGTTTCCGCTAAAATTAAAGCTACCTAGATTCATCATTTCTACTGGTAAAACACCTCCTAAAACACGTGGCATAAAATCTCTTAGCTCGTAATAACTTGTTGTTATACTATGATTCGCTATTTTTATTGTATATGGCTCTTTTTCGGCAAGTAGGTTTTTAAAGGTAAAATCCCCTAAAATTCTTGTAAGGCCTGTATTTATTTTTCCGTTAAGAAAACTGAAATCATTAAGAGTTCCATTGAGCTCTCCAGAAAGGTAAATGATTTGATTAAGAGCAAATTCATTGTAAAATGAATTAATATCATTGGATAGAACCTCCGTATTTTCAAGATCTGCTGTAATTGTCACATTGTTATTAAAGTCGGAAAAGCCTTTGCCCCCATGAAACAATTCTATATCGCCCTTTATTTTTGACCCCGCTGTTTCTAGAAACATATCTTTCAGAACTATTCCATCGACTGAGTATAAAAAATCTCCCTCCAGATGTTTTACAGAAAAGCCTCTTTTCGCCAAAAGAGACAATTGCAAGATTTCTGCTTCAACTTCTGGGCCTGTAATTTTGAAATCATCCGCGATAATATTAATTCCACTAAAATTGAAAATTTCTGGGTTTTCAAGGTTCTCATCAATGATTTTAACGTCTCCATTTATGAGTTTAAGGTCATTGGTTCCTAATTTAAAAACCGAACCACTCGATGGCTCTCCTGTCTCAAATTTATTAGCAAATATTGATAGATTGTCTGTCTCCTCGTCTTTATATTGTTTAAAATACAGTTTTGCATTTGTTAACGTCGTATTACCAAATCCCAATTTATTATTGAGGATATTTCGAAAATTTAAAACATCCGTTTGAACTTCTTGGGTGTAGATTAGCGTATCCTTATGATGATCGGCGATATATACGTCCCTAATATCCACTTGCCCCTTCCAATTAAGGCCCAGTCGTTCTATATTAATATCTGTGCCATAAGACTCGTTTAGATAGGTTGTTACCCTTTTTGCAATCTTCGTTTGTACAGATGGAATAGAAAGAATAATCACAAATATCAAGATGAATAACACAATGATTGCGAATAAGCGAAGTATTATTTTCCTAAGTTTTTTGATACGCTTATAAAGTTTTAATTTTATACCCAATATATATGCCCATTCTATTTTGAAAGAAAAAAACTGTTATATTTTAGGTATTGAATCTTCCTGTGACGATACGGCGGCCGCAGTAATTAACAACGGTATCGTATTATCAAATGTTGTCGCCACTCAAAAAATTCATGAGGACTATGGCGGTGTTGTCCCAGAACTGGCTTCACGTGCTCATCAACAAAATATTGTTCCTGTAGTCGAGCAAGCGTTGCGCAAAGCAAATATCGATAAAAAACAGTTAAGCGCCATAGCTTTTACAAGGGGTCCTGGCCTGATGGGATCGCTTCTTGTAGGCACTTCATTTTCCAAGTCGCTAGCTTTAGGGCTAGGTATTCCCTTGATTGATGTCAATCATATGCAAGCACATATTTTAGCTCACTTTATCAAATCTGAAAATCAGAGAATTCCAAAATTTCCCTTTCTCGCTTTAACCATTAGTGGAGGGCATACTCAAATCGTTAAAGTGACTGATCATTTTTCTATGGAAATCCTAGGGCAAACTATAGATGATGCAGTGGGAGAAGCATTCGATAAGAGTGCTAAGATCTTAGGTCTATCCTATCCTGGAGGACCTTTACTAGATAGGTACGCTCAAAAAGGAAACCCTAAGGCCTATAAATTTCCTAAACCTAAAGTGAATCCCATGGATTTTAGTTTCAGCGGATTAAAAACAGCTGTTCTATATTTTGTCCAAAGAGAGGTAAAACAAAACCCAAATTTTATTTCTGAGAATATTGAAGATATTTGTGCGAGTATACAGTATACTATTGTGGATTACTTAATTGACAAACTTAAGAATGCCGTAAAATTAACTGGAATTAAAGAAATTGCTATTGGCGGAGGTGTTTCAGCAAATAGTGGCGTACGTAAGGCACTCGAAGAGGCTAAGGACAAATACGGTTGGAATACATATGTGCCAAATTTTGAATATTGTACAGATAATGCAGCTATGATTGCAATTGTTGGTGAATTAAAATATAAGAACAAAATGTTTGCCAATAGTGATATTGTTGCAACAGCAAGGTTAAAACTATAGCGTTTTATTTTTAGGAAACAAATCGAAGGCGCTAATTCAACGAATTTGAATTACTGCTGCTCCTGTGGCATAAGAGTATACCTTAAAAGAGGATGTTTGGAAGCTTTTGTAATTCATAGATAGGGAACATATGCAATGGTGAAATAAAGTTAGATGTATTGAAGGTGGATGATGTACAGCCGATTGATTTAGTGGGAAAGTGTTTCTTTTTGTTTCTGAAAAAGGATTTGATATTGGAGAAAGCTCTAATATGTTTTGGAAGGGGGTATTTAACATGTAATTTCAAAAAGAAAACAATAATAAAATTGGTATAAAATATTTACAACAGCGATTATAAACTTCTAAATGGATATCTATTGAATCTTTTCTATCAGCCAAATATTAATGAATCTTCTATTGATGTAACTTTCAACAAAGAAGAAAGTAGACATATATCTAAAGTTCTACGAAAAGTTGAAGGCAGTGCAATTAATTTGACTAATGGAAAAGGGTTTTTCTTTGAAGCCAAATTAACAAATACTAATCCAAAGAAATGTAATGCAGTTATTGTGAAAGTTGAAAAACAAACACCGCTGCCATATCATCTACATTTGGCCGTCGCACCAACCAAACTTAACGACCGATATGAGTGGTTTTTAGAAAAAGCTACAGAAATTGGAGTAACAGAAATTACTCCAATAATATGTGATCATAGTGAACGGAAAGTTATAAATCAAGAACGCTTTAACAAGATTATTCAGAGTGCTATGAAACAATCCTTAAAAGCGTACTTGCCAGTTCTTCACGAAGCGACAACCTTTAAAAATTTCCTTGCTAAAGAACATTCTGAAGAAATTAAGTGTATTGCACATTGTGAAAACTCTGATAAACAGACATTAAAAAACGTAATTAAGCATAATAAATCTACATTAATATTGATTGGACCTGAGGGTGATTTCTCGATAAATGAAATAAAAAAGGCAACATCACTACAAATAACACCTATAAGCCTAGGAAGTAGCAGGTTACGCACAGAAACTGCTGCAGTCTTAGCTTGTCATAGTGTGTATTTTACCGCAATAACTTAAACTTAATCGAAAAAAAGCTAAATAATCTTTTTCAATTGTTAAATATTCATTAATATTGCATATGTAACACCTTACTTCGTAAAGTGTTTTTTACAACTAAACCGAATGTTAGATGCTTTCTATAACTAAGAATAAGACTAAATCATCGGTGGTAAGTAGAAGGTCCGAAAAGGCTCCTTTGCGACAACCAGTTTTAGTATATAATTCAAGAATTGATTCGTTACTAAAAGAAGTAAAGGTTGAGACTAAGCTTATTGCTATTTCTAATTTAAGTTCGGATTGGATGCAATTTATGGATGATTTGAACACAAAAATGTTCGATAAAATTTCTTTTTAAAAATTACACCTCTTTTCATTTCGTGATTTTGTATTTTTGATTGCTATGCATTTAAGAATACTATCGCTCCTTACATTATTTTATTTTGGCAATATTACCAGTCAGAGTATTGCAGTATTGCAGTATGGCGGTGGTGGTGATTGGTATAGCAATCCGACTTCATTAGTTAATCTCGTTACTTTTTGTAACGAAAATATCAAAACAACTATTAAACAGAAGCCTGTTGTGGTTACCCCAAATAGTGTTGATATTTTTGATTATCCTTTGGTTCATATGACGGGTCACGGAAATGTCTTTTTTACACAAGACGAGGCAGAAAACCTAAGGGACTACTTATTAAGTGGTGGTTTTTTGCACATCGACGACAACTATGGAATGGATCAATATCTTAGGAAAGAACTGATCAAAATTTTTCCTAATAATGAATTAATCGAAATCCCTGGAGATCATCCTATTTTTAGCAATGTTTTCAATTTCCCTGAAGGATTGCCGAAAATTCATGAACATGATAATAAGAAGCCCCAGGCATTCGGAATATTTGAAAATGGTCGATTAGTACTATTTTATACCCATGAAAGTGATTTAGGCGATGGCTGGGAAAACCCCGAAATACATAATGACCCTCAAGAAGTTAGATTAAAAGCGCTCAGAATGGGAGCGAATATTGTAAAGTACGCTTTTGAAAATTAATGGCATTTCAACATTCTCATACCACTACCCCATTTTCAATTAAAAATTTTCCCATCGTTGTTTTAAGTGACGGTTTAAGAAGTCCTGCCAATATAGGAGGCTTATTTCGTATCTGTGAGGCTTTTGGTGTAGAGCAGCTATTATTTCACAATGGAAACATCGATATTAATTCTTCCCGTCTAAAAAAAACTGCTAGGGAAACTTATAAATCTGTTGATTACTCCATTTGTAATGACATTAACGGTACTTTAAGAGACTATATGAAAAAGGGATATGACATCATTGCTTTAGAGGTGAGTGATATAAGTATTCCTTCGGAAAGGATTATTCTAGACAAAGCCGGTGTTGTATTAATCATTGGTAATGAACAGTTTGGTGTTTCCGAAGAAATATTAGCCTTTACTTCGAAACATATGCATATTGAAATGTATGGAGAAAATAGCAGCATGAATGTTGTTCAAGCTACTGGTATTGCTCTCTATACCCTAGTTAACAAATTAATACATATTATTGAATAGCCATATTTTAGATATCGAAATTCAGGATTATATAACTAATTATTCCAATCCGACCTCCAAGTTAGCGTTTGCAGGAAGTCCCTTTTTACAAGTCACTGTTCAAGAACTTATTCAACAAATTGAAAGTAGAAGGAAAATTAAGACCAAGTTGCCCACTTGGTATAAAAATGAGCGTTTATATTATCCTCCTAAGCTAAATTTGGAACAAACCTCTTCAGAGTTAACTGCAAAATATAAGGCATCTCTAATTTCTGGAGACTCTCTTGCCGATATTACTGGAGGTTTTGGTGTCGACTCTTATTATTTTTCTGAAAAATTTAAAACTGTAGAGTACTTTGAAATAAACGAGGAGCTATCTAAAATTGCAAGGCATAATTTCAATATACTAGGAAAGTCTAATATAAAGTGTTTTATGAACAGTGGTTTAGATGCCATTTGGAATAAGAAATACGATTTTATTTATGCAGACCCTTCTAGGCGCCATGATAAAAAGGGGAAGGTGTATCTATTGGCAGACTGTGAGCCAAGTATTCCTGAAAATATCCATCAATTACTCGCTCAATGTGAGGTTTTAATGCTCAAGACATCGCCGATGCTAGATATTTCGGCTGGACTGGTTGAATTAAGCCGTGTCTATCAAATACACGTAGTTGCTGTTAACAATGAAGTAAAAGAACTGGTTTGGCTATTGAAAAAAGATTGGGACGAACAACCAGAGATTTTTGCAATCAACTTGAAAAAGGATGCAACTGAAACTTTTAACTTTAAATGGAGGACTTTAGCAGAAACTAGTTATGGCGCTCCTCTAAAATATTTATACGAGCCAAATGCTGCAATATTAAAGAGTGGTGCTTTTAGTTTACCTTCCGAAGAATTCAGAGTAGATAAATTACACAAGCATTCCCACCTATATACGAGTACTACATTGCAAGATTTTCCGGGACGCCGATTTCTTATTGAGCAGGTGGTTTCCTATTCAAAAAGTGAAATTCGAAAAAATATAAATTTTAAGACAGCAAATATTACAACCCGTAATTTCCCAGAAAGTGTTGCCTCTTTAAGAAAGAAATGGAAAATTGGTGAAGGCGGCAACAGATATTTGTTCTTTACTACCATCGAAAATCAAAAAAAGGTAGTGATTATTTGTTCGAAAGTCACTTAGAAAAGCCTAGATTCGGGATATCCTATCCGTTAACCAATTAATTTTGAAGCGAATAAAAAAGCTTTAAAAAAACAGACTAAATTTTGCGTTATAACAATTGAAAACTTACATTTGCAACCGCATTTTAAAGTGTTAAGTTCATATTATATTGGAGAGTTGCCAGAGTGGTTAATGGAGCAGTTTGCTAAACTGTCGACGGGAAACTGTCGCGCGGGTTCGAATCCCGCACTCTCCGCAATTTTGAAAGCATATTTTTCTTTCAAAAATACAATCGATAAGTAGGTTAAACTACTAGTATAATTGAAATATTGAAAAGACATAACTATTTCGGGGTGTAGCGTAGCCCGGTTATCGCGCCACGTTTGGGACGTGGAGGCCGCAGGTTCGAATCCTGCCACCCCGACAAAATTAAATTCGGAGTTTTTATACAAAACGATGTATTTAATAGTATTCAAGTAAAGTTGTTTTTCAACTTTATTTCTATTAAAACAAGACCCTTAAACGGGCTCGTAGCTCAGCTGGATAGAGCACCTCCCTTCTAAGGAGGCGGTCATAGGTTCGAATCCTATCGGGCTCACATCAAATCCCCTCTTTAGGGGATTTTTTGTTTGAAGTAAGTACAGACGTATATATTTACATCATCTACCTCCCTATTTTCTGATAGCCTTTCGCTGCCGTTACAATGATTATTACCACCCGAATGATAATGCATTAGAAGGCTTGCAAATAGGTTTAGCAATGAAAAGAGTTCTTTTGGTAATCAAGAATGGACGTTATTTAAACCTATCTCACATTATATTATTACTGATGGATTCATGATATTAAAAAATGAGAGGAGGATATAATTTTTGTTGAAAATTATATCAAAATGTGGTAAAATAGGGCTAACAAATTATTAGGAATAACTTCTAAATAATTAGTTTTTGGCCATAAAAAAACCTGCCATTTATGGCAGGTTTTACTATTTAAACACTAAAAAATGTTTACTGCTTAGTATATGTTTGTGTTACATTTGATGTTCCAGTAGACGTTACCGTACCATCTACAATATTAAGCGGTGATGTAGTAACTACTGTCATAGTATTTCCACTAATATTCACAGTACCTGTTAAAGTTTCAGTACCATCTAAAATGGTTAAAAGTGTTGCCACTCTAGTCCATGTAGCAGGGCTATTATCTATAATTTTTTGACCAGTTTGAGATACTGTTTGAGTACCTCCTCCAGTTGTTGCAGTTGCAACTAAATCAATATCATAAGTCCCTGCTCCTGCAACATTGTTAGGGTTTTCAGTAAAAGAAGCTGTGGCAGTTATATTTTTACCAGTAATGACTCCCGTGAAAGCCTGAGTTGTCATAGTGCTAGAATCCACAGCATTACCCGTAGCAGTACCTGTCAATGTTGTCAAAGTCCAAGTTCCTACTAAATCTGCGTTAGATGATGCTGCAGTGTCATCATTCTTTTTACAAGAGAATACTGTAATAGCTAAGGAAAGGATCAATAAAAATTTCAAATTTTTCATGCTTTTTCGTTTTTAGATAAATTAAGATGGCGAAAGTAGTATATAAAATTGCATAAACAATAAATTTTGTAAAAATTTTATCCTTTTATTTTTATAACAAGGCAGAATCATACTCCTTTAGATAAGAAAACCACTTATTTACTTGAAATCTAGTTGTTTAATCGATGAATAATTTATATAATATACTGATATTCAATATATTATACAAATATATCCATCAGGTAATTTAAAACAAATTTTTGCAAATGGAAGATCATAGTAGCCATACAAACTAACTATATTCTTATCAGAAAGAATACAATGAATATATTAAAATCACACTAAGTGGCTTGATTAATTCAGATTTTGATGATAGTAAAAAAAGCACAAAGAAAATTCTTCAATTCACTTCTATTACTATCACCGACATTATAATCAAAGAAGAGCTACTCATTACTGAATACGATAGAATTCGACATGAACTGAAATAAGCTAAAAAAATATTGGTATGTATATTAAGAGCGCAGCTAACATCAACTTTAGTATCTTGCATCCATAAATTATTTTTTATGAAATTAAACTTATTATCTTGTGATGCTCAGAGGCCAGATATAAGGGCGATAGCAAATTGCATCGCAGAGATTTCATCTAACATGGATCAATCTTTATCCAATGAACTTACAAATATGTTCTTAGAAGGAGACGCTATAGAAATTGAGGTAGAAGATAAAAACTCTAGTTCTGCTTTAAGAGCTTTGCGAAAACTAAGTATTGACTACGAGATTATAGAATGAAACTACACCATTCTATCAATGAAGAAATATTTCCAAGTTTGTACTAAAATGAACTACTCGGGATACTCTACCCGCAAATGATACATATTGTTTAATTTCTTCTTAAGCACCTTTTTTATCCTCTGGATTTCCTTAAAAGTGATGTCAGAATTTAAAAATTGACCTTGTTCCATCTGGCTATCAATAATTTTCTCGACATAGGTTTCAATCTTAATTGAAGTTGGTTCCTTGATACTTTTACTCGCTGCTTCAACACTGTCGGCCATCATTAATATTGCAGTTTCTTTTGAAAAAGGTATTGGGCCAGGGTATTTGAAATCTTCTGGAGTAGCATCACCTCGTAATTCTTTTTCTTTCTTATAGAAATAATACACTAAACTGGTACCATGATGGGTGCGTATAAAATCAATAATACGATCGGGGAGGTTGTTTTTTCTAGCAATTTCAATCCCAATGATTACATGATTGATGATAATATGAGCACTTTCTTTAGGATCTAGTTCATCGTGAGAATTAATGGAATTTGATTGATTCTCTGTAAAATACGTTGGGTTTGCCATTTTACCAATGTCATGATAAAGAGCACCAACCCTTACTAACATTGAGTTTGCCCCTATTTCATTAGCTGCTGCTTCCGCCAAATTGGCAACGTTGAGCGAATGGTGAAAAGTACCCGGTGCTTTATTAGATAGTTCTTTAAGTAATTTAGTATTGGTATCACTTAATTCTAAGAGAGATACATCCGATACTAGACCAAATATTTTTTCATAAAAATAAATGAGTGGATGTGCAAACAATGTAGCCAAACCACACAAAACAAAATAGCCAAAAGTTTCCCATTCAATTACTTGAATATTTCCTTCCTGAATTAAATAAAAGGCAAAATATCCAATAATATAGATAAGTGTAATCTGCCCTACGGAGATAAAAAGGTTTGCTCTTTTATATAACTCTGAAACGGTTAAGATAGTCACTATCCCAGCAATTATTTGTAAAAACATATATTCAAAGCTATTCGGAACAACGAAGCCTAATAATAGTATTGTAAGAACATGAACAAACAAACCGAGTCTAGGATCGAAGAAAGCCTTTAAAATGAGTGGTAAAATACACAGAGGCACAACGTATACATATTTAGCATCTAGTTTCACTACAATGGTAGTTAGTAATACCATCAAGAAAACGTTAAAAAAGATGAAAGTAACTTTTGTATTGTTATGAAAAATTTCTTGTCTGTATTTTTTCAAAAAGAGAAAAAGCATTAAAAAAACCAGTGATACCAGCAACGAATACCCAATTAGCAACCAATAAAAATTGGATTTACTCCAAACTTGAGATTGGTATTCTGATTTCAAAGAGTTTAATATCCGAAATTTATCTCCCTCTACAACTTCACCTTTTGCAATAATTCTTCCACCTTTTTCAATGACACCTTGATTTGGGTTTATAGCGTTTATTTCAGATTCCTGAGCAGATTCAGTGAGTTCCGGATTTAAGGAAACATTGGCCGCAATGGTTCTGGCTAGTATTTTCTGTAATAGAACTTGCACCTCATCTCCAGTCGTCTCTGGTAAACTCAAAGCTACCTTTTCATTTACATCTATCTTTTTGAAGAATTGATTATAGGTTATTTCATCTATCTCTATACCTTTTTTAAGATAAATGACTTTTTCAGCGGCAAATTGATTAATCTCATCTAGTACCCCATTTGCATAAATATCTTTTGTGATAGAAATGCCAATATTTTTAACATCATCGATCGTTGAAGTGTATAAACTATCAACGAAAACCTCAGATAATAAATTTAAAAAGTCAGCCTCACTCCTAGCTGCTATTTCTGAGTTATAATCGAAATAAGGAGTCGCTTCATTGACTATTGCTTCACGTTCCTTCTCAAGCGTTTCAGTATCTTTTTTAATTGTAAAGCTAAATGGAGCGTATAGGTTTTCATATTGCCAGGGTTTCCCTTTCTGAAAATTATATTTGAACTGGCCACCTTTAGGTAGTAAATAAATTACAAGAAAAGTAGCCACTACAAAAAGGAAAACCTTGTAAATCAGGGATTGATTTTTTGTAAATAGTGCGAAGATGTTTTTCATGAAAATTTTTCCTAATAGTAAAGGTATAAATTACCATTGATTATTCATATAGGCATCTCTCTTAAAGATTGATATTTTAATTTTTAATATGTAAATTTGCATCTCTTTTTCAAAAGGCATTGAAGTCTTATAAAAGTCTTTATTATTCAAAATAAAATCCAAAAAATGAGCAAAGAAGTTGTTATTGTTTCTGCTGTGAGAACTCCAATAGGGAGCTTTATGGGAAGTCTCTCTTCCTTAACCGCGACTCAATTAGGTGCGGCCGCAATAAAAGGAGCCTTAGATACTATTAATCTAGATCCGACTTTGGTTCAAGAAGTTTTTATGGGTAATGTGGTACAAGCCGGTGTTGGACAAGCGCCAGCGAGACAAGCAGCTCTTGGAGCTGGAATACCAAATACGGTACCTTGTACGACAGTGAACAAAGTTTGTGCTTCTGGAATGAAGGCATTAATGAACGCTGCACAGGCAATTGCACTAGGTGATGCAGACATTATCGTTGCTGGTGGAATGGAAAGTATGAGCAACATCCCACATTACTTGCACATGCGTAAAGGAACTAAATTTGGTCCCGCATCCTTAATAGATGGCATGCAAAAGGATGGCCTGGTTGATGCATATGACAAAAATGCCATGGGTGTTTGCGCGGATGCTTGTGCTTCAGAATACAAGTTTTCAAGAGAAGATCAAGATGCTTATGCCATTCAATCCTATGAGCGATCGGCTAAGGCCTGGTCTCAAGGTAAATATAGTGACGAAGTAATTCCTGTTTCTGTACCGCAAAGAAGAGGTGAACCGATAATCGTTTCCGAAGACGAAGAATATAAGAATGTTAGAATGGATAAAATTCCAGCTTTACGTCCAGCATTTTCAAAAGATGGGACGGTTACAGCAGCAAATGCTTCTACTATTAATGACGGTGCAGGTGCCATGATTCTTATGAGTGCTGAAAAAGCTCTAGAGCTTGGACTTTCTCCACTTGCTTCCATAAAAGGTTATGCAGATGCGGCTCATGAACCAGAATGGTTTACTACAGCCCCATCAAAAGCGCTACCAAAGGCCCTGGCTAAAGCCGGAATTAGTCAAAGTGATGTTGACTTTTTTGAACTTAATGAGGCCTTCGCCGTGGTTGGTTTATCAAATATGAAAATATTGGGTCTCTCAGACTCCAAGGTAAATGTTAATGGGGGAGCTGTTTCATTAGGACATCCGCTAGGATGCAGTGGTGTAAGAATTGTAATTACCTTAGTCAATGTTTTAAAACAAAACAATGCCAAAATTGGCGCCGCGGCAATATGTAATGGTGGCGGTGGTGCTTCAGCAATGGTCATTGAAAGAAAATAATAATCTAGACTTTCAATGTACCATAGATGAATTACGGAATTTGTAATCTTAGTATTATTCCTTTAAGAGCAGAAGCTGCCGATACTAGCGAAATGGTAAGTCAAATTCTGTATGGTGAAATTTTCAAGGTTTTAGAAATACGATCTAAATGGAGCAGAATTCGTTTGGACTTCGATTCATATGAAGGATGGATAGATAATAAGCAATACGTGCCCTTATTAGAGGACGATTATAAAGGTTTAAGTAAAGAAAAGCCAACTATGTCTTCAGATTTGGTTGAATTCATAACAACTTCAGAAAATCAGCTTCTTTCAATCTCTCTAGGGAGTACATTAAATGCACTCAATCTATTAAATCATAGCTTTGAAGGGAAATCGATTTCTGAAACTTTCCAGAAGCCACACCTCGTGCGAACAGCCTTGCTCTACCTAAATGCTCCCTATTTATGGGGAGGAAAAACACCATTTGGTATTGATTGTAGCGGATTCACGCAAATGGTTTATAAATTGAATGGTCATAGCCTACAAAGAGACGCTAGTCAGCAAGCTACACAAGGGGAAGCCTTAAGTTTTATAGAAGAAAGTGAACCTGGAGATTTAGCGTTTTTCGACAATTCAGAAGGAAAAATAGTGCACGTTGGAATTATTATGAAGGACAATCACATAATTCACGCTCACGGAAAAGTACGAGTTGACGGCTTAGATCATTCGGGAATCTTTAATTATGAATCCAGAACGTATTCACATCAACTTAGGGTTATAAAAAGGATTATATAAAAAATCCTCTCAACAAAGTTAAGAGGATTTTATGTTCAAAATTAGAAATAAGACTATTGTCCTCCTTCCAATGTTTCAAGACGTGTCTTCATATCTTTTACCTTGGCATCTTCTCCCAATTGACCATAAATACCTTTTAAAGTTCTAATAATATCTGCGTCATCTTTCCGATACTTTAATGCCGATTCAAGATATGGTACAGCAGATCGATATAATGCATTTTTCTCTATTTTTAATTCATCATAACGGTCATAGTCTGCTTTTGAAGTTCCTAGCGCATTCATTTTTTCATTAAAATCTTTTTCACCATCCAATATTAACACCGCGATATTTATGAGTGCACCAGGGTTTTCTGGATTTAATTCAATTGCCTTATTATAATATTTGATAGCTTCATCTTTCAGACCAAGTTTCGCATTAGCAACACCAAGATTATTAAATAAATCAGGATTGTTCGGATCAAGAGCTATCATTTCCTTCATTAATTCATTATATCGCTCAATATTCCCTTGCTTATAAACCATATCAGCCTCAACCTGTATTAAAGTCATATCTTTTGGGTTATCCTTTCTTACTTGATTTATTACATCAAGTGCTTCATCATTTTTCTCTTTTGCCATGTAGATTTGAGCTAAACTTAGAAGTACCAATTCTCGTTTTGATTCAGACATTTTCTCCATGGGCTTAACGTGTGTCCCAGCCTTTATCATTAAATCTCTACTTGACTTACTAACAAATGGTTCTTCTTTACCAGTTTCTTTATTAATTGCAACAAACTGCTTTTGCATACCAGTATAGCCTATATCTGACAATATTTTAAAATAAGTTTCCGCATTGTCAAAGTCTTCACCAATTTTTGACGACAAAGCAGCGTTAAATAAGAAGAGCGTATCTCCTGGACTCAACGAATAAGCAGTATAAAACTTGTTAGCTGCCATCTTGTACTTTTTTGCCTTATAATCTGCAGCAGCTCCCGATTCGAGGGTACTTTTTATAACCTGTGCTTCCTTATTTATCGCATTCGTATTTTCTCCTTCAGTATCGACTTCTTTTGCCATCTTAAAAGCTTCAGAAGCTAATTTCATTTTTTCTACATCAGATCCAGCATCTGCCATTAATGCTTTTCCCTTCACTAGATAAAACTGTGACTTTAGACCACTGTCCGCACTGCCTAAAAGGGCTTCTGCCTGACTTAAATAGGCCATGGCCTCAGTTAATTTCCCTGAATTAACAGCTTTATCTGCTTTTTTAATTTCCTTTTTTTGACCAAATGATATCGCAGATAACAACAATACACCTGCTAATACTAATCGTTTTTTCATTTCTTTTTGTTTAAATTATTCTTGTATTTCGGTTTGAGTTTCATCATTATCAAGAGTAGTGCCGTTTTCTACATTTCCATCCAACTCTTCAATTTCATCATCATCGTGCATTACTTTCGCAACTGCTGCAATGGAATCTCCTTCCCTTACTTTGATTAAACGGACACCTTGTGTCGCGCGCCCCATTACTCTTAGGTCTGCAACCGCCATTCTTATCGCAATTCCTGATTTATTTATTATCATCAAATCATCAACATCCATTACAACTTTAATGGCAACTAAGTTACCGGTTTTTTCAGTGACATTTATAGTTTTGACTCCCTTCCCTCCTCGATTCGTAATTCTATAATCTTCTAGGGTTGATCTTTTTCCATATCCATTTTCAGAAACAACAAGGATATCTGATTCCGCATCGTTGACCGCTATCATTCCAATTACCGCATCATCTTTATGAGACAATGTAATACCACGGACTCCAGATGCATTTCTTCCCATAGGTCTCGTTTTACCTTCTTCAAAACGAATGGCTTTTCCTGAAGCCAAGGCCAACATAACTTGACTATCACCCGTCGTTAACTTTGCTTCAAGTAGTTCATCATTATCTTTAATTGTGATGGCGTTAATACCATTAGTTCTTGGACGAGAATACTGTTCCAATGGTGTCTTCTTAACTTGTCCATTTTTAGTAGCCATAATTACGTAATGGCTATTGATATAATCTTGATCCTTCAAGTCTTGCGTACAAATAAAGGCTTTAACCTTATCGTCTGGCTCAATGTTAATTAAATTTTGAATGGCCCTTCCTTTAGCCGTCTTAGATCCTTCTGGAATTTCAAAAACACGCATCCAGAAACATTTTCCTTTTTGGGTAAAGAACAGCATATATTGGTGATTTGTTCCAATAAACAAATGCTCTAAGAAGTCTTCATTTCTTGTTGCGGTTGCTTTTTGCCCTACTCCTCCTCTATGTTGGGTTTTATATTCAGTCAATGAAGTACGTTTAATATAACCGGCATGAGAAATGGTAAGAACAACCTGCTCATCGGCAATTAAATCAGTAATACTCACATCACCACCTGCATATTCAATTATGGAACGTCTTTCGTCTCCATATTTGTTTTTAATTTCTTGTAATTCCTCTTTAATGATATCCATTCTCACCTCTTTATTAGCAAGAATATTTTCATAATTTGAAATAGTTTTCATTAATTCATCATACTCCGAACGAAGTTTATCTTGCTCCAGACCTGTCAACTGACGTAATCGCATTTCAACGATTGCCTTGGCTTGAATTTCAGAAAGGTCAAATGCTTTAACTAACGCTGCTCTTGCTTCATCTGCATTTGCAGAAGCTCTAATCAATCGAATTACTTCATCTATATTATCTGAAGCAATAATTAAACCTTCAAGTATATGTGCTCTTTCCTTAGCTTTCCGAAGTAAATATTCTGTACGACGAACAACTACCTCATGTCGATGCTCCACAAAATAATGAATAAGCTCTTTTAGATTTAACATTTGCGGACGCCCATTCACAAGGGCTATATTGTTAACGCTAAAACTAGATTGTAATGCGGTATACTTATAAAGCATGTTAAGCACGATATTTGGAATCGCATCTCGCTTAAGTATGTATACAATTCGCATCCCATTTCTATCGCTCTCATCCCGTATATTAGAAATACCTTCAATCTTTTTATCGTTTACAAGATCGGCAGTCTTTTTAATCATATCTGCCTTATTGACTTGATATGGAATTTCTGTCACAATAATACACTCGCGTCCAGCAACTTCTTCAAAGCCAGCCTTGGCACGCATAACCACGCGACCTCTACCTGTATGGAATGCTTCTTTAACTCCGTCGTAACCATAAATGGTTCCTCCTGTTGGAAAATCCGGAGCTTTGATATGTTCCATTAAACCATCAATATCAATCTCATTATCTTCTATATAGGCTATTGTTCCATCTATTACTTCCGTTAAATTATGTGGAGGCATATTCGTAGCCATTCCAACAGCGATACCTGACGCTCCATTTATTAGAAGACCAGGAACTCTAGTAGGAAGCACTTTAGGCTCATATAATGTATCATCAAAATTCAATTGATGATCTACCGTTTCCTTATCAATATCAGCGAGCATATCTTCAGAAATTTTCTGCATACGCGCTTCTGTATAACGCATAGCAGCTGGGCTATCTCCATCTACAGACCCGAAATTTCCTTGTCCATCAACAAGCATATAACGAAGGCTCCATTCTTGCGCCATACGCACCATTGCATCGTAAACAGATGTATCACCATGGGGGTGATACTTTCCTAAAACCTCACCAACTATTCTCGCGGATTTCTTATGAGCACCTGTTGCCCTAATTCCTAATTCATGCATTCCATATAAAACCCTTCTATGAACCGGTTTCATTCCGTCTCGAACATCTGGCAATGCACGTGACACAATGACCGACATCGAGTAGTCGATGTAAGCCGATTTCATTTCGTCCTCAATGTTGATAGGGATCACTTTTTCACCTTCAGCCATAAAATATTTTCTTTAATTATATGTTTTAATTCGAATGAAGCAAGATACACTAATTTCAATGTTTAGAGTCCACTTTTACCATGTCTTATTCACGATTTTATTAACAAATATCACACAGCAAAACGTTAATAACTATCGTTGTCTAGGCTTTGATATCAGTTAGTTTTTTTGTCTTTTTACTACCATTCATCTAATAAAGGAATGGTTGTTGTCTTATTAAGGCTAATTTTAGTAATTTTATAAAGGAATTGTATACAAGTTTATGGATGATAATTTTTCACCTAGAGTAAAAGACGTAATTGCTTATAGCAAAGAAGAAGCCCTTAGATTAGGGCACGATTTTATTGGCACCGAGCATTTGATGCTTGGTCTATTGCGCGATGGTAGCGGAAAGGCAGTTACCATTTTAAATGCATTGGAAATTGACTTAAATCATTTGCGAAGGAAAGTAGAGATATTAAGTCCAGCTAACCCGAGTTCTGGTGTTAGTCCGAATGACAAAAAGAACCTACATTTAACTAGACAAGCAGAACGTGCTTTAAAAACCACGTTTTTGGAGGCTAAATTATTTCAAAGTTCTTCAATAAATACGGCTCATCTATTATTGTGTATTCTACGTAATGAAAATGATCCAACTACAAAATTATTAAACAAAATGAAGGTTGATTATGACGCAGTTAAAGACCAATTTAAGCTTATGATAGCGAACGATGAAGATTATATAGATGGCCCAACTTCTGAATTTTCAAATGAAAGTGATGACACTTCATCTGATGATACCGGAAAAGAAAACCTTTTTGCTGGTACGAGCTCTAAGAGTAGTAAAAAATCAAAAACTCCTGTTCTAGATAACTTCGGAAGAGATTTAACCGTCATGGCCGAAGAAGGGAAACTTGACCCTGTTGTTGGTAGAGAGAGTGAAATTCAACGTGTTTCGCAAATATTAAGTCGTAGAAAAAAGAACAATCCTTTACTGATTGGTGAACCTGGAGTTGGTAAATCCGCTATTGCTGAAGGTTTAGCATTGCGTATTATACAGCGAAAAGTTTCAAGGATACTATATGACAAACGTGTTGTAACACTGGATTTAGCGAGTTTGGTGGCTGGAACGAAGTACAGAGGGCAGTTTGAGGAGCGAATGAAGGCAGTTATGAACGAATTGGAGAAGAACGAAGATATTATTCTCTTCATTGATGAAATTCATACCATTGTTGGTGCTGGAGGTGCTACGGGTTCTTTGGATGCTTCAAACATGTTTAAACCTGCTCTAGCGAGAGGTGAAATTCAATGTATTGGCGCAACAACTTTAGACGAATATCGTCAATATATCGAAAAAGATGGCGCACTTGAAAGACGCTTCCAAAAAGTATTAGTGGAACCAACTTCCGTTGAAGAAACCATTGAGATTCTAAAAAATATTAAAGATAAATACGAAGCGCATCATAATGTAGAATATACAGATGATGCTCTTGTTGCTTGTGTTAAACTAACCAACCGTTATATGACGGAACGTTTTTTACCTGACAAAGCAATCGACGCTCTTGATGAGGCTGGATCGCGTGTTCATATTACCAACATTAACGTACCGGAAAAAATATTGACCATAGAATCCAAGTTAGAAGAGGTTCGTGAACTCAAAAACTCTGTAGTTAAAAAACAGAAATATGAGGAAGCAGCTAAGCTTAGAGATGATGAAAAAAATCTAGAAAAAGAATTAGTCGTAGCTCAAGAAGCATGGGAAATCGACTCGAAACTTCATAAAGAAATTGTGAATGAAGAAAGCGTCGCAGAAGTTGTTTCTATGATGACCGGTGTACCCGTTAATAAAATAGCCCAAAAGGAAAGCAACAAATTGGCCGAATTACCTGCTCGTATTAAAGGCAAGGTAATAGGTCAGGATGAAGCTGTAGCTAAAGTAGTAAAAGCGATTCAACGTAATCGAGCTGGACTTAAGGATCCTAACAAGCCAATTGGGTCATTTATTTTCCTAGGGCAAACAGGAGTAGGTAAAACTCAATTAGCGAAGGTGCTAGCTAGAGAATTATTTGATTCAGAATCTGCGTTAGTGAGAATTGACATGAGTGAATACATGGAAAAATTTGCAATTTCTAGATTGGTTGGAGCACCTCCAGGATATGTTGGTTATGAGGAAGGTGGACAATTAACCGAAAAAATTAGAAGAAAGCCATATGCCGTTATTCTTTTAGATGAAATTGAAAAAGCGCATCCAGATGTATTTAATATGTTGTTACAAGTACTTGATGATGGACACTTAACGGATAGCCTTGGACGAACTATTGATTTCCGAAATACCATTATTATAATGACTTCAAACATTGGAGCAAGAAAACTTAAAGACTTTGGTCAAGGTGTTGGTTTTGGAACATCAGCAAAGACAGATCAGGCAGATGCCAATGCGAAAAGTATAATTGAAAATGCCCTCAAAAAGGCGTTTGCTCCAGAATTCTTGAATCGCGTTGATGATGTTATGGTCTTTAATAATTTGGAAAGAGAGGATATACACAAAATTATTGATATTGAACTAGACAAGCTCTTTACTAGAATAAAAGATCTTGGTTATCATATGTCACTAACCGATAAAGCGAAGGATTACATCGCAGACAAAGGGTTTGACAAGGAATATGGAGCCAGACCTTTAAAAAGAGCTATTCAAAAGTATATTGAAGATGCATTAGCCGAAGAAATTATTAATTCTAACCTTGAAGAAGGAGATAGCATCACTATGGATCTTGACGAGAAGAAAAATGAATTAACAATTAAAATTAAGAAACAGAAAAAAAAGACTAAGTCTTAATAGTTCCTTTCTTATTAATTATTAGCTAGCGCCCTTTCATAGGGCGCTAGTTTTTTTATAGGCAATAGCGAACCAAAATATTTATTATCAGTAGTGTCCGATAAAATATTGAAGCATATTACATGCTCCAGCTATGACTGCGTTTAAAAATAATTTAAAACTAAGACACCTAACTTTTTGATAATCGTATAAATTTAAAATAAAACAAAAACATAGTATGTGTTTATATTTGCTTATCAGTGAGTTAGAAATAAGCCTTTCTTCTTTATTATTTCAGCGTAGCGGTCTTTGTTCTTTAACCGGACAGTAATGATTTATTTTATGAAAATGCTCGTTTTTAAATGAATAAAACCTTTATCTTTTGGACGTTATGGAGAAAAAGACAGAGATAAAATCTAGAATTGAGGAAGAGATATTAAACACCTTATCTTCAATAGAAAAATATCGCGTCCTAACAAAGCCTATTTCACCAGAAAACGCCATTGGAAGGGTTTCTCGGATGGATGCGATCAACAACAAAAGTATAAATGATGTTGCGCTTCGAAAAGCCGAACTAAAATTGAATAATCTAAAAGTAGCGCTCACTAAGATTAATGACGCTGATTTTGGATTATGTAGAAAATGTAAACAGGCCATTCCCATGGGTCGGCTATTGTTGATGCCTCAAACAATTACCTGCGTTCATTGCAGTAGATAATGAACTTTTTAACGTCTCATTCTTATACCCCTTCGCGAGTTTCTAATATAAATAATGCATGGTGCACTTTCAAGATGCTTCAAACTTGAATGCTCATTATCCGAAAAGTAACTCATCATCAATCGAGAAGCTTTTCAAAAAACGAATGGAAGCTTGAATATCATCAGACATTAAACGATCTTCTTCCATGAAAGGAGATACTTCTCTAAATGACGAAATGAAAGACTCTATAAAAGGTGAAGATTTTTTAGGTTTTCTAAATGTCAAAGCCTGTGATGCATTCATCAATTCTATCGCTAAAACAGTTTCAATATTGTCTAATATGCGAAGACATTTCGTTGCCGAATTCGCCCCCATACTCACATGGTCTTCTTGCCCATTTGAAGAGACAATCGAATCGATAGAAGCGGGAGAAGCGAGTTGCTTGTTCTGACTTACAATACTGGCTGCGGTGTACTGAGTTATCATAAAGCCACTATTTAGACCTGGGTTGTTCACCAAAAATGCAGGCAATCCGCGGAGACCTGAAATTAGCTGGTATGTTCGCCTTTCCGAAATACTTCCTAATTCTGCCATCGCTATACCCAAATAATCTAAACCGAGTGCTAATGGCTGACCGTGAAAATTTCCTCCAGAAATTATAAGGTCTTCGCCTACGAAAATATTAGGATTATCCGTTACCGAATTGATTTCAGTTTTCACCGTTTTTCTTACAAAAGAAATGGTGTCTTTAGTGGCTCCGTGCACCTGCGGTATGCATCGAAATGAATAAGGGTCTTGCACATTGTTCTTTTTGGATATTGCAATCTCACTACCCTCCAAAAAAGTCAGTACTTGTTCTGCAGTTTTAACCTGCCCCCTATGAGGGCGCACCAAATGCACCAGCGGATTGTAGGGACTCAAACTGCAATTAAACGCATCAGCTGAAATTGAACTTATAAGATCTGCTAAATATGATAATTTATAACTTTGTAACAAGCAATGTACTCCGTAAGCACTCATAAATTGAGTCCCGTTTAATAACGCTAATCCTTCCTTTGCCTTAAGTTCAATTGGTTTCCAATCATACTTTTTTAGTATTATTTCTGAATCGACAATAGTATCTTTAACATAAACCGATCCTTTTCCTAAGAGCGGTAATGACAGGTGTGCCAATGGCGCCAAATCACCTGATGCCCCTAAACTTCCTTGAGAATAAATTACCGGAAGAATATCATTATTATAAAAATCAATTAATCGCTGAACAGTTTCTAATTGTACCCCGCTATAGCCATAACTCAAAGATTGAATTTTCAGTAATAGCATAAGTCTAATAATGGGCTTTGCAACTTTATCACCAGTTCCACAAGCGTGAGAAAGCACTAAATTTTCCTGTAAATGTGTCAGTTTTTCAGGTGAAATTTTCACATCACACAAAGATCCAAATCCAGTATTTATTCCATATATAGGGGTCTCATTATCAGTTAACTTAGAAAGCAAATAGGCTCTTGACTTTTTTATACTTAATACCGCCTCTTCAGATAATTCCAACTTTTTTTCAGTATCTATAATACCTTTAATAGTCTGTAAATCAAGAATTTCAGAACTTATATAATGTACCTCTTGCATACTGCGTGAATATTTGTATCACAAAAATACCAATTTCTGTTAAGGTTTTACCAATTTTTATAAACTCATTAAATAACTTGTACTTTTGATATTCTAAAACCAATTTCAATGAAAAAAATATTTTTATTACTTTTTGCTCTTGCAACAGTAGCTTGCCAAAAAGAGGCGAAAGATTATGTCACATTCTCAGGGAAGATCATGAACCAGAATAGTGATTCAATAGTGATACGAACTCGTGGATTTTCAAAAACCATGAAAGTGCAAAATGACGGTACTTTTAGTGATACCTTAAAGGTTAAAACAGGGATTTATAGTTTTTATGACGGTGGTGAATCGACCAATATATTCCTGAAAAACGGCTATGACATTAAAATGACGCTGGATACAAAAATGTTTGATGAGACTGCCAAATATATTGGGAATGGCTCTGAAAACAGCAACTTTTTAGCGGCAAAATCACTTCTTGAAGAAAAACTAATGGATAAGAGTTTTGACACCCTAGATGAACAAGGCTTAGACGATGCATTTGCTGGAATAAAAACTGAAATTGTTGAATTTATAAATGCAACAAAAGGTCTGGATACTATGGTGACCAATTCAAGTTTGCGCAATGTTGATGGAATGATATCCGGTAACAAGGGTTATTTTGCTGGTATTTTGGCAATGAAAAAAGCATTACCAAAAGGATCCCCCTCTCCTACTTTTGAAGGTTTTGAGAATTATAAGGGAGGCGAAACCTCTATTGATGATTTAAAGGGTAAATATGCATACATAGATGTATGGGCGACTTGGTGTGGACCTTGTAAAGCAGAAATTCCAGCATTGAAAGAACTTGAGAAAGACTATCACGGTAAAAACATTCAATTTGTGAGTATGTCTATTGACGATGACAGATCGCACAATGGTTCTTGGGAGCTAGCGAATCAAGATTGGAGAGCAATGGTTGCCGATAAAGAACTTGGCGGCATACAAATTTTTGCTCCAAAAGGCTGGAAAACAAAATTTATTGAAGATTATAAAATAAAAGGAATTCCAAGATTTATTTTAATTGATCCAAATGGGAATATTGTCGACGCAAGCGCACCGAGGCCGTCAGATCCTGCCCTGCGAACTATGTTTGATGAATTAATGATGTAGTTTGGTATAAAAATGAAATATAAATACGCCTTTCAAACACACATTGAAAGGCGTATTTTTTTTATCCAGCTTCTTCTGGTGTTTCTTCTATTTGAGCTTGTTCTTGTTCAAACAAGGCCAAATAAGCCTTTCCTAAATAGTTGCTAATGTCACTTGCCATCAATGCTTCAAATCCAATTTCTTGAGTGATAAGGTTGCCCGCACTTCCGTGTAAATAGACACCAAATACAGCTGCTATTAGAGGTTCATAGCCTTGAGATAACAATCCACAAATCACTCCCGACAATACATCGCCACTACCTGCAGTTGCCATACCAGGGTTTCCAGAAGTATTAATAAAAAGCTCATCCTCCTTAACAATCATACTGTTCGCGCCTTTAACAACAACAATCACCTCATGTTTTCGAGAAAATTCTTTTACTTTTCTAAGTCGATCGTAGTCATTTGTCCATTTTCCTATAAGGCGTTCTAGCTCGCCTAGATGGGGAGTTAGAATAGAGTTCTTTGGAATTATTTTCAATAGAGAGGTCTCCATAGAAATACAATTAAGTGCGTCGGCATCCAGTACCATTGGTGATTTGGTTTTCTTTAATAAATCTTCCAAAGCACCTATGGTTTCTGCTGCGGTTCCTATACCCATGCCTATTCCAATGACCTTGGGCTCAAAACCTATAGAAATTGATGTAATAGACGCTTCATTGTCATCTGTAATAACCATCGCTTCAGGTAACGCCGTTTGTAAAATTGAATACCCACATTTCGGAATAAAACAACTAACAAGACCCGCTCCTGATCTAAAAGCACCTTTAGCAGCTAAAACAGCTGCTCCTATCTTACCGTAACTACCTCCTATAATCAATGCGTGTCCATAATCTCCTTTGTGAGCAAACTTCTCTCGCTGCTTATAAAACCCATGTGCCTCTGTTTTTGAGATTAGATTTGCCAACGGTTCCGTCTTTAAGAGATAATCCGGGTCCAAGCCCACATCGAGTACTTCAAAGTATGGGACTAATTTTCCAGTGTCAGGCAAAAAGAAAGAGAGCTTTGGAGCCTGGAATGTTAGGGTATGATTTGCCTTCAATATAGCATCTAGATCTTCCTGCGGGGAGTTTGCATATAATCCACTGGGCATATCAATAGCCAATTTAAAAGATTTCAATGCATTTAAATATTGGACCAACTTCAAGACCCAACTATCTAGGCATCGATTTAATCCGATACCAAAGATTGCATCAATAATAATATCTTCCTCTTTAATTTTAGGAAAATCTTTTTCAGAAGTCATAAGTAAAGGCCATGATTTGCTCACGTTCTTTATTCTGCCATAATTAGTTAGAAAATCACTAGATCGCTTATCGCTGCAGTTTACAACAAACATATGTACGTTATAGCCGCTCTCAATTAGAAGGCGACCAACAACCAAACCATCTCCTCCGTTGTTGCCAATTCCACAGAAAATATGTATCGGAACTTGGGCTCCTTGCATGCGATGGTGGAGCCAATTAAAAACCTGACTTCCCGCTCTTTCCATCAAATCGGTGCTGGAAATCTGCTGCTTTTCAGTCGTTAATTTGTCGGCTTGATTTAATTGTTCCGAAGAAAATATTTTCATATAAATTGATATTATTTAATGCTCAGTTGCGTAAAAATAATACATTTACGCCTTTAATACGATGAAAAGAACATTCTTCCATATTAATTTTAGTTTTGATATCTCCATTTTTTGGAGTGCTTCAACAAACCGCACTATTACCCCCGTCGGGGTAACTAATTAAACATATCATCATAAGTTCATATTTCTTTTTCTGATAAAAGAAAATACATTATTATTCAATTTACTAGTACATATATGAAAGTTTTAAAATTTGGAGGCACGTCTGTAGGAAGCGTTGAAAACATTGAAAAAGTAATTTCGATTATCGAGGTAGCTTCTCAAGAAAATAGAATTGCTGTTGTAGTTTCAGCTTTTGGTGGTGTTACAGACCAATTAATATACGCGGGAGAATTGGCCGCTGCAAAGGATTCTAAGTATGTTGCCATCTTTAATAGTATTAAAGAACGACATTTGATGGCAGTATCTCAGCTGCTTATAGAGGAGAAAAGTTCCCGTCTCCTAGAGAATATCCTCAAGAGATTAGAAGACCTATTAAAGGGAGTGTTTTATATCAATGAATTATCCCCAAGAACAAAAGATAGATTGGTTTCCTTCGGGGAATTATGCTCTTCCCTGATAATTGCAGAGGCGATGCAAGTTAAAGGGCTCGATTCAAAAAGAAAAAATGCTACCGAATTAATTATAACAAAGTCTGAAGGAACGCTAAATTCGGTGAATCTAAAAATATCGAATAGCAAAATAGCAGCGTATTTTTCAGACAATAAGGAAAGAGTCACAGTAATTCCTGGTTTTGTATCTGCAGATGAGTTAGGAGAAGTTACCACTTTAGGAAGAGGCGGTTCCGATTTCTCAGCCGCACTTATCGCCGCAGCAACAAATGCTTCAGAATTACAAATATGGACCGACGTTAGCGGAATGTATACCGCGAACCCATCCATTGTGAAACAAGCCCGTCCAATTGAAAATATATCTTATCAAGAAGCGATGGAATTATCTCATTTTGGAGCGAAAGTTCTGTACCCGCCAACAATCGTTCCTGTGATGTTAAAAAACATTCCAATTGTTATTAAAAACACTTTTCAGCCTAACGATAAAGGAACTCGAATTTCATCCGAGAATTTAGACAATAGAAAGTCCGTAAAAGGTATTAGCAATATCGAAAACATTGCCTTATTAACGCTTGAAGGAAACGGAATGGTTGGTGTGCCTGGAATTTCAAAACGCTTATTTGAGACCCTTTCACAGCAATTTATAAATATAGTCTTGATAACTCAGGCATCGAGTGAGCATAGCATTTGCATCGGCGTTCTTGTAAGTGATGCAGAAATAGCAAGCAAAGCGGTTAACACGGCATTTGAATATGAAATTCAATTGGGTAAAGTAGATCCACTGATTGTTGAGACAGATCTTTCAATAATCGCACTCATTGGTGATAACATGAAAAACCATCAGGGAATTAGTGGAAAAATGTTCAGCAAGCTAGGCAAAAACAACATTAATATTAGAGCAATAGCGCAGGGAGCCAGTGAAAAAAACATCTCTGCGGTTATTGATAAGAAGGATGTTAAAAAAGCACTTAATGTATTACACGAGCGTTTTTTTGAAGATCAGTTTAAACAAATCAACCTATATATCGCGGGTGTTGGAAATGTTGGCGAAAAACTTTTAAACCAAATAGCCGAGCAAAGTCAATATTTAAAAGAAAAACTTCGTTTAAACGTAAGAGTACTTGGAATCACTAATTCTAGAACAATGTATTTTGATTCTGAAGGAATTCCACTTGAAAATTGGAAAGACAAACTTTCGGGAGGTCCAAAAAGTAGTATCCAAGGTTTTCATGATAAAATTCTCGATTATAACAGAAGAAACAGCGTGTTTGTAGATGTTACGGCCAACACTGAAGTCGCGGATAGTTACGCTTCATATTTGAAAAAAAGTATTGCAGTCGTAGCTTGCAATAAAATCGCTTGTTCTTCAGATTATACGAAATATGAAGAGTTAAAAAGCCTATCGACAGAATATAACGCACCTTTTTTATTCGAAACAAATGTTGGTGCGGGCTTACCTATCATTGACACCTTAAGCAACTTAATGGCATCAGGTGATGAAATTATTATCATTAAGGCTGTTCTTTCTGGAAGTTTAAATTTTGTCTTTAACAATTATAAAGAAGGGGTTTCTTTTCACGATGTCGTGAAGCAAGCACAGGCGGAAGGTTATACAGAACCAGACCCAAGAATTGACCTTAGCGGTGTAGACGTAGCTAGAAAGATTTTGATTTTAGCTAGGGAAAGCGGGTTACAGATGGATTTAAATGACGTTATTAATGAACCGTTTCTAACAAATAAAAACCTTGAAAGCAATACAGTTGATCATTTTTACGAAACATTAATAGAAGATGATTCGCATTTTCAACAGTTGCTGGCAACCGCAAATGAAAATGGCACCCGACTTAAATATGTGGCTCAACTAGAAAATGGTAAATTGAAAGTTGGCCTGGAAGAAGTGCATCCATCTCATCCTTTTTATAATTTAGAAGGTAAAGATAATATTGTACTATTCTATACCAACAGATATCCCGAGCAGCCTCTTATAGTTAAAGGTGCTGGTGCTGGTGGCGATGTAACTGCTTCTGGATTATTTTCAGATATTATTCGAATGAGAACTTATTAAAATGGAAGTAATAAAAGTATTTTCACCGGCGTCGATTGCCAACTTAAATTGTGGATTTGACGTATTAGGGGTGTCATTAGAAGGTATTGGAGATGAAATAACCCTTCGAAAAGTTCCACAAAAAGGTATCAAGATTACCAATATTGAAGGAGCCGATTTGCCCCTTGAGACTCATAAAAACGTAGCAGGAGTTGCAGGAATGGCAATGCTAAAGGATTTAAATCTCAATTTCGGATTTGAAATTCAAATTAAAAAAGGCATTGCTATTGGAAGCGGCATTGGTGGCAGCGCGGCCAGCGCCGCGGCGATTGTTTTTGGAATCAATCAGTTTTTGGAAAAGCCACTTACACCTCAAGAACTTACCTTTTATGGTATGAAGGGGGAAGTATTGGCAAGCGGTAATGAGCACGCAGACAATGTTGCACCTTCTGTTTATGGCGGTTTTACATTAATTACAAGTTATACACCACTTAATATAGTTTCTCTTCCTGTACCAAAAGACCTATTTGTAACCATTATCCGTCCACATATTGAAATTAAAACAAAAGAATCGCGTGCTACACTGCCAATAAACGTTCCATTAGGAGATGCGATTAAACAAAGCGGGAATTTAGCAGGCTTCATCTCTAGTTTACATACTAGTGATTACGCCCTTATGGCTAAGAGCCTAGAAGATGTGCTCATAGAGTCATACAGAAAAGATCAAATACCTTTGTTTGATAAAGCAAGGGAAAGTGCTATTAAAAATGGCGCGATGGCATTTGGCATTGGAGGTTCGGGCCCAGCAATGTTTTCAATGTGCAAAGGGAAAGAGGTCGCAGATCAAGTAGAAGCACATCTTAATGATCTTTATAAAAAATCAAATATTCAAATCGACAGCTTTGTATCAAAAATTAGTAATGTCGGTAGTAAAATTATTAGTGAATGAAATATTACAGTTTACAACACAAGGCACCGAATGCATCTTTTCAGGAAGCAGTAATAAGAGGAATTGCTCCTGATAGGGGCTTGTATTTCCCAGAAGAAATTTCTCCTCTCCCTACTTCCTTTTTTAAAAACATTAAAAGCCTATCCAATGAGGAAATTGCTTTTCGGGCGATTCAACAATTTGTTGGCGATGAAATTGATGAAAAATCACTAAGAGGAATTATCGCTGAAACCGTGTCCTTCGTTTTTCCAATGGTAAAACTTTCTGAAAACATAACTTCCTTAGAGTTGTTTCACGGACCAACAATGGCGTTTAAAGATGTTGGGGCTCGGTTTATGGCTCGTTGTTTAGGTCACTTTGCTGAACATTCTAAACAAAAGCAAGATGTAACCGTTCTAGTAGCAACTAGTGGAGATACTGGAGGTGCTGTAGCCAGTGGGTTTCTAGGCGTTGAAGGAGTTAAAGTTGTAATCCTATATCCAAGTGGAAAAGTGAGTGACATTCAGGAAAAACAGCTCACAACTTTAGGTCAAAACATTACCGCTCTGGAAGTAGATGGAAGCTTTGATGACTGCCAAGAAATGGTTAAAACGGCATTCTTAGACAACGACATTATTTCAAAAAAGCAACTAACATCTGCTAATTCAATCAACGTGGCAAGATGGTTACCCCAGTTATTTTATTTCCTGTTTGCCTACAAACAACTTGAAGATGCATCTAGGCCTGTTGTTTTTTCAGTACCCAGCGGTAATTTTGGTAATATCTGTGCTGGAATGATGGCTCACAAATTAGGGATGCCAGTAAGTCAGTTTATAGCTTCAGTTAATAGTAATGATGTAGTAACTCGTTTTATGGAAAGTGGAGAATACATTCCAAAACCTTCTGTAGCAACAATATCAAATGCCATGGATGTAGGAAATCCAAGCAACTTCATTAGAATTAGAGAGATTTTTAACAACGACTTTGAATCCCTTTCAAAAAAGCTCACCTCCTATTCTTTCACAGATTCAGAAACAAGGGGTGCCATATCATCAATTAATGAGGCATATAATTATACCGCAGACCCACATGGAGCCGTCGGGTATTTAGGGCTGCGGAAATATTTAGAGGATAAGCCAGAAATACAAGGTGTTTTTCTAGAAACTGCCCATCCGATTAAGTTTTTGGATGTAGTTGAAAGCGTTATTGATAAAAAAATAACATTACCTGAAGACATTAAAACCCTAATCTTGAACGAAAAGAAATCCATTTCAATCAAAAATTACGAGGAATTCAAGGCGTATATGATGCATAGCTAAGCCTTAATTTATACATTTGCAAGTATAAAAATTTAAGAGAATGAAGAATACGGCACTCACGCATATACATGAAAACTTAGGAGCTAAATTAGTTCCATTTGCTGGTTATAATATGCCAGTTTCATATGAAGGTATTAACCTAGAACATGAAACAGTGCGGAAGGCAGTAGGTGTCTTTGATGTTTCTCATATGGGTGAGTTTTTAATTGAAGGCCCAAATGCGTTAGAACTTATTCAAAAGGTAACAAGTAATGATGCTGCTAAATTGGTAGACGGACAAGCACAGTATAGTTGTTTCCCAAATGACAAAGGAGGTATTGTTGATGATTTAATTGTATATCGCCTTCAAGAAGAACAGTGGTTATTAGTGGTGAATGCCTCAAATATTGAAAAAGATTGGGATTGGATTAGTAGTCATAATTCAATGGATGCTAAAATGAAGAATCTTTCTGAAGAATATTCATTGCTAGCTATTCAAGGACCTAAGGCCATTGAGGCAATGCAATCATTGACTTCAGAAGATCTAAGTGCTATTAATTTTTACACCTTCAAAGTGTCAGATTTTGCAGGAGTGGAGCACGTAATTATAAGTGCAACTGGTTATACTGGAAGTGGCGGATTTGAAATTTATTGTAAGAATAGCGAAGTAGAACAGATTTGGAATAAAGTAATGGAAGCAGGCGCAGATTTCGGCATAAAACCAATAGGTCTTGCAGCGCGCGATACACTGCGCTTGGAAATGGGATACTGTCTTTACGGAAACGATATTAATGACACTACCTCGCCTATCGAGGCAGGTCTAGGGTGGATCACAAAGTTCACAAAAGACTTCATCAATGCTGAAAGTCTTAAAAAAGAAAAAGAACAGGGTCCCGAAAATAGATTAATCGCTTTTGAATTAGATGAACGCGGAATTCCAAGACAAGATTATGATATAGTAGATAGTAGCGGACATAAGATTGGTGTTGTAACAAGCGGGACTATGTCTCCATCGCTTGGAAAAGGTATTGGAATGGGGTATGTAAAAAATATCTTTAAGTCTCCAGGAACTCAAATTCATATACAAATTCGCAAGAATGCTGTCCCAGCGACAGTTATTAAACTCCCATTTTACAAAGGTTAACGTTGAATAGAATCCTCATCCTTGGCGCTAGTGGCTTTATTGGTCGCAGTATTTATTTAGAGTTGCAATCCTATTATGACGTGTTTGGAACTTATTGTACAAATGATGAAGACTATATAGATAACCAAGTTTACTTTAAATATTGCTTGGAAGAAAAGACCTTAGATAATATGCTTCAGAAGGTTAAACCAACGATCATTATTTCTTCACTTAGGGGAAATTTTGATTTACAATACACAGCGCATGTACAAGTCTGTAAGTATGTTAGTAATAATCACCAGTCAAAAATTTTTTATGTATCATCAATGAATGTATTTGATGGAAAGTTTAAGCTTCCGTCCTACGAAAATGATAAACCACTTGCAGAAAGCGACTACGGAAAGTTTAAAATTTCGATTGAAAGATTGTTATTTGAAAACATTCCCGCTCAAACTGTTCTTTTGCGATTGCCTATGGTTTTAGGATTTCATTCTCCGCGAATACTTCAACTCAGGCAAGCTATTAAGCATCATGCGGCATTTGAAATATATCCAAATTTAACAATAAGCATCACGACTGCAGATAAAGTTGCACAACAAATTCACTATATTATTAGCAAAGAATTAGACGGTATTTTTCACCTTGCTAGCGATGATATGGTCCATCATGAAGATTTATTTAGAGAGATCACTTCAAAAATGGGAGATAAAAAACCTATCTTTAAAAATGTCTTCAGGCGAAATGAGGATGAATATTTAGCTATTCTTCCGAAGAAAAATAAACTGCCAAAAAACTATCGAATTAACGTAGCTCAGGTTGTTGAAGACAGCACGTTAAGCGAAGAAATAGCTACATTTAAAAATTAAGATTATGAAAGCACTAACTGAATTTGAAGTACAAGCAAGAATGTCAACAATAGAGGGTTGGGAATATACTGATAACGCAATCCATACATCTTTGGAGTTCAATGATTTTAAAGATGCCTTTTCAGTAATGACGCGCATTGCCTTTGAAGCTGAAAAAATGAACCATCACCCAGACTGGTCGAATGTCTATAAAACGTTGAACATTACCTTAACAACACATGATGCGGGTGGTTTAACTGAAAAAGATTTTAATTTGGCTAAGATAATTGATGCTTTAGTAAGTTAAAGGTTACGGTGATTCATATTTTTATATTTTTGTTGAATAAATTAAAAAACTAATAGTAATGGGAAGAGCTTTCGAATTTAGAAAAGCAAGGAAAATGAAACGTTGGTCTGCAATGTCCAAAGCTTTTACACGTATTGGAAAGGACATTGTGATGGCGGTAAAAGAAGGAGGTCCCGACCCTGATTCAAATTCACGTTTACGAGCAGTTATTCAAAACGCAAAGGCGGTGAATATGCCTAAGGATAATGTAGAACGTGCTATTAAAAAGGCAAGTGACAAAAGCTTAGGAGATTATAAAGAAATACTATTTGAAGGCTATGCGCAGCATGGGATCGCAGTTCTCATTGAAACTGCGACAGATAACAATACAAGAACAGTCGCAAATGTGCGTATGTGCTTTAATAAAACGGATGGTAATCTAGGAACTTCAGGATCTGTAATATTTATGTTCGATCATACTTGTAACTTCCGTATCAATGGGGAAGGAATGGACTTGGAAGAATTGGAGTTAGAACTAATTGACCACGGAATCGAGGAAATTTTCGAAGATGACGATGGTGTTTTAATCTACGCTCCATTCGAGAGCTTTGGAGATATTCAATCCTACTTAGAAGGTGCCAATATTGAAATTTTATCCTCTGGTTTTGAACGCATTCCTCAAGTTACTAAGAAGCTTTCAGAAGAACAGGCGGCAGATGTCGAAAAACTTTTAGAAAGATTGGAAGAGGACGATGATGTGCAGAATGTCTATCACACGATGGAAGAATCCTAAATAATTTTTTAACTGAACTTCGTTACCTTCCCAACCTTGCCTTCAAAAAATTTGTGAATTTCCAACTCATCTTTTTCAATGTCTCCGGTTGGATAAAATTCTTTACCAATACAGATGGTCTTAGAAGGATAGTCCAAGGATACGGGAATAATAGCAACCTTTGCACTTAATGCAATATAATAATACCCTGTTTTCCATTTATCAACCTTCTTTCGGGTTCCTTCTGGAGCAAGGGCTAGTCGGAATTCATCCAAACTTTCAAAAACTTTAGTAATTGCTTCAACTTTATTTTCAGACTTAGTGCGTTCAAGTGGCTCTCCACCCATCCACTTAAAATACCAACCAAAAGGCCATGCAAAGAGTGACTTCTTAGCAACAAAATTAATTTGCACCTTTAGAATTCGCCTTGTAAATGAACATACTATAAAGTCATAGTTTGTTGTATGAGGGGCGACTATAATAACCGATTTCTTTATAGATCTATCAAAATCACCTTTAATCTTCCAACCTAGAAGTTTATGAAAAATATATTTTGTAATGCACATAAGCTGAGAAAACTTTAAGGTTACATTCTTCGATATAACGCTCTTAATCTATCTCTAGTCATTATCGCTTCCCAATCATCCCCAAGCGCATTTTGCCACAACGGAACGAGACTCAAGGCGATGTCAATCATTAATTCAATTTGCTCGGGCTCGAGATCTTTACAGAGGCCTCGCGGCATCTCTACGCCATGCTCTTTTATCATTTTCTTAAAAAGAACTACATCGTCAGGATAAAACTCTTCTAAGTGATTAAAAACAATGCAATTCCCAATGCCGTGCTTGGTTCCTAGCACATATGAAAGTCCGTAACTCATTGCATGAGCAACTCCTACTTGAGAATAGGCGATACTCATACCTCCGTGCCATGAAGCCATCATAAGTTTACCTCTTGACTCCTCTTCTGTCAAATCGTTTTCAACAAAAATCTCCATACAAAGATCGTATGCTTTCTCACCGTAACTCTGACTAAAGGCATTTAAAAAAGTTCCATTTAAGGACTCTACACAATGAATAAAGCAATCCATCCCTGTATAAAACCATTGATTTTTCGGAACACCTATCGTTAAATCAGGATCTAAAATTACTTGATCAAAAGGGGTGAAATCACTATTAATTCCTAATTTTTTGACGGGACCCGTAAGAACTGTCGTTCTTGAAACTTCGGCTCCTGTACCTGAGATAGTAGGAACACCCACATGATATACTGCTTTGTTTTTTACCAAATCCCAACCTTGATAATCGGCTGCACTACCCTTGTTAGCAAGCATAATAGAGACAGCTTTTGCTAAATCTAAAATAGTGCCACCACCAATTCCGATAATGCCAGAGGGCCTAGAAGTAAACTCGGCCTTAATATCTTTTACAATCTGGTCAACTTGAGTTGTTTTTGGCTCTTCATCAGAAGAAATAAACAATAGTTTATCATTAAACCTCGGATTAATACGGTCTATTAACTCCTGATCATTTTTAAAAACCTCGTCCACAAGAAAGATGAAAGGAGCTTTATCTTTTCTCCGTGGCGCCAAAATAGATGTGAGTTGGTCAAAACATCCAGGTCCGAATACTACTTTCGGTACCATTGGAAAGTTTCGGTATTTATTATTAACCGCAACTTTATTTTCCTCTTTTAAGATCTTGTTAGCTCGAATTAAATCTTCAGGGGTATCTATTTCAATTCCTTGTGTATTTGAAATCGCCATTTTTATATTTTTACCGTATTCTAAATATCGGATACATTCAATTTTTTCAACTGCTTCAAGAGATCTCATTGGCAAACGATAAAAATCAAGTATAGCCTGTTTTCTAAATGCGTAGATTCCTTTATGCTTAAAGTATTGCATAGAGGCATTTTTGTCACGTGGATATGGTATAGGAGATCGCGAAAAGTATAACGCAAAATTTTCCTTGTCAACAATTACTTTTACACAATTAGGATCACTAATTTCTTTCCAATCATGTATTTCCGTCATTAAGGATGCTAAATCTATTTTATCAGCATCGGCCCCATCAAAAACACTTAGCACCTGCTCTAAGCCCTCTTTGCTTGTAAATGGCTCATCTCCCTGAACATTGACTACAATATCCACGTCCATATCTTCAACAGCTTCTGCAATTCTATCGCTACCGCAGTCATGTTCCTTGATACTCATAATAGCTTTCCCGCCATTCAATTCAATCTCTTTAAAAATCAATTCGCTATCCGTAACAACATATACTTCATCAAACAAATTTGTCGCTTTAGCAGCTTCATATGTTCTTACGATCACTGGTTTACCACCTAAATCTTGCATTAATTTTCCTGGAAATCTGGATGCGCCATATCGCGCGGGAATCATTGCTATTATCTTCATATAATAAATTAGAAGTTCTTTACTAGATGTAAAAACTTGTATTAGGTTGCTTGCTTTTAGTAGATTTAATTATACCAAAATACAAAAATTGTACTTTAATTTAAGACTGCCAAAAATAAGAAGATTATATGCTACGAGGCCTCTTTTTTTTCAAGCTTTATATAGCACTAACAAAAACCAAAAAACACAGTTAAAACTAACATCAACTCAACTAAATAAATCTCTACGAGTCTTCAAAAAAATCATCCTTAAAACCTATGAGATATAATCTTTCTTTTGCACGGGTTATAGCAGTATAAAGCCATCTAAGATAATCTTTGTCAATCCCATTTGGCAAATATGGCTGCTCTACAAATACTGTGTCCCATTGTCCGCCTTGTGATTTATGACAGGTAATTGCGTATGAAAATTTAACTTGTAATGCATTGAAATATTTGTTTGATTTAACAGCTAGAAACTTTTTATACTTAGACTTCTCTGAAGCATAATCTAGCAGCACCTCTTGGTATAGTTTATTCGAATCCTCGTAAGGCAAAGAAGGTGTTTCCGAAGTTAACGTATCTAAGAGCAAGACGGTTTCAAATGGTTTCATTTTTGGATAATCCACCATTTGTACAATTACTTCAGCGAATTTAAAACCATAAAGTTCTTTTAATCCGACAATTTCTAAGACTTGAATTATATCGCCATTTGCAATAAATCCTGCTTCACTTTCAGTCTTTACCCAAAAATAATTATTCTTAACTACCATCAAGTGATCCCCTGCTGAAAGTTCTTCTTCCTGAAAAAGAATTCGGTTCCGGATACTTTGATTATAGAGGTTTGCCCTTTTATTAGAACGAACGATTATAACCGTTTCTTCATTCCCTGCTTCATTATAACTATCACTGATGGCGTCCATTATTTCCTGACCGTCTAGGGGCCGAATAACATCGGAATGTTCCATTTCAGAAAGCTTAAAATCTTCAAAAAAACCATCTGCTAATCGTTCTCTTAGTCTTGTTGCGTTTACCAATATTCCACTGTTTCTTTGTTGACGAACCACATCATCGAGTTCCAGTTCGATGACAATCATATTAAATTGAGTCTCCAAGGTTCGTCTTTCTAGGGCTGGACTTATATCAAGTTTCACCGGCGGTAATTGCGCCGTATCACCAATAAGCAATAATTTACAGTTATGTCCACTATAAACATATTGCACAAGATCGTCTAAGAGAGAGCCATTCTCAAATAATTTAGAATCTTGAATGATATCCGGAATCATCGATGCTTCATCCACTATAAAAATCATATTGCGATGTTTATTGGCTTGAAGTGTAAATGACACACCGCCACCCTTTTCACTTTTAGGATAGTAAATTTTTTTATGAATTGTAAAAGCTTCTTTTTTTGAATAGAGACTCATTACTTTTGCCGCACGACCAGTAGGAGCAAGTAATATGGCTGATCTTTTTGCCTTCCATAAATTCGTGACAAGGGTTCCTATAGTGGTTGTTTTACCTGTTCCAGCATATCCTTTTAGTAAGAATATTTCATTTTTCACATCACTTAGCACAAATTTCGCCAGTAATTGCAGCGCAATATCTTGTTTGGAAGTGGTGTTGAAAGGAAAGTCGGTTTTTAGAAGACCGTAAAATTGTGAAACATCCATGATTCTATGCAAAGTATGAGAGTTTAAAGATAGCTCGCTTTTTTTCAGAATATACTTTTACGAACAAAAAAAAATTGTAGATTTGTGAATAACGTAATAGTGTTTAAAACTTTTAAATTATCATAACATGAAATTAGTGCTTCAATTACTACTTTGGCTTGTAATTATCTTTCTTGGATGGAAACTTTACAACTCCGTAAATGGTCCCGTTGAATTTAACAAGGCAAAAGAAGTGCGATACACTAAGGTAATTAAAAACCTTAAAGATATTAAAGCAGCCGAAATGGCTCACAATGAAATTACAGGAAAGTTCACTGGAAATTTTGATAGTTTAATTCGTTTTATCGACACTGCGCAGTTTGCCAATGTGGAAAGAAGGGACACAAGTTATGCCGATGTTGCTAAAAACAAAGCTTTTGGTATTAATGAAGGATATTTTATCGAAGATATTGTTTTAGACACCTTGGGCTTTACCCCTGTTAAAGAAGCACTTTTTAATGGAGATGAGAATCGTTATAGAACTATGATGAACATACCTATAGAAGGAATCGATGCGAAATTTGAATTACAAGCTGGAAAACTTGAAAAAAGTGGAGCTACATATTCTGTTTTTGAAGCAAAAGTTTCAAAAGATGTTATTTTAGAAGGTTTAGATCCAGATTTAATTGTTCAAGAAAAACAGGTTGTTTCTGTTGAAGGAGTTAATGGGCCATCAATTAAGGTTGGTTCCATGACAGAAGTAAATACTAGTGGTAACTGGCCAAAACTATATGACACCACAAAAGAGCAGTAACATTTCGAAAAACATACATAATAGATTGTCCGTTCAAGTTTCATTGACCGGACTTTCTTTTTTAGTAAAAGGTTTAGATACTGAAGAGCTATTATTTTTTACGGAAAAGAATGTTGGCAGTAGTGTAACTCCGGAAGAGTTATTGCTAGAGATAGATTCTATAATTGCTAAAAATGATATTCTTCAGTTGAAATTTGATGAAGTGATTATACTTTATTCAAACAACGTATATACTACCGTACCCTCCTCCTTATTTGATGAAAACAAGGCAAGTGAATATCTTAAATTCAATTCAAAGATCCTTTCAAATGATTTTATAGCCTTCGATCAAATCGAAAGTAATAATATGGTCGTAGTTTATATTCCGTATGTAAATATCAATAATTACTTTTTTGAACGATATGGATCATTTCAGTATTATCATGCTGTTTCAGTTTTTTTGAAAGGCGTATTGCACTCAGATAAACACAGTCTAGGTCCGAAAATGTACCTCAATCTTCAAGAAGAACAATTGGATGTTATAATTCTTGAAGGAGGTAAGCTCGCGCTCTGTAATAGCTTTCTTTTTAAAACTTCGGAAGACTTTATTTATTATGTTCTGTTTTGTCTTGAACAGTTAAAATTAAATCCAGATACTATTCCTGTAATACTGAGCGGTAGTATAGAGAAGGAAGACTCCAATTACGAAATTCTTTATACGTATATACGCAATATTTCGTTTGTTAAGGAAACGACTAATACCACTACCAAATTAACTTCGGAAGTTTACCACAAAAACTACCTTATTAAAAATGTTCACTAATGCGGATAATTTCAGGCCAATACAAAGGGAAACGCCTTACTGCTCCAAAATCTTTGCCAGTAAGACCCACGACAGATTTTGCCAAGGAAGCACTATTCAATATTCTAAATCACAGGATAGATTTTAATGAGGTAAAGCTCCTTGAATTATTTGCTGGAACAGGCAATATAAGCTACGAATTTGCGTCAAGGGGTGCAAAAGATATTACCTCTGTGGATGCCGATTTTGGCTGTGTGAAGTTTATTACTAAGACCGCAGACGAATTATCCTTTCCTATTAGAGCAATTAAATCGGATGTTTATAAATATTTAGCATCTGCTACTGGGACCTTTGATGTGGTTTTCGCAGATCCTCCCTATGCTTTTACCATAGAACAAATGGATTCGCTTGTACAGAGTTTATATTCAAATAATTGGATTAACGAGGATGGGATGATCGTTATTGAGCACACTAAACATATTGATCTAACTTCAATCTCCAATTTCACTGAAGCCAGAAAATATGGTGGCTCGGTTTTTAGTTTCTTTCAAAAATAAAATCAGTATTGCACTTTATACCAATTTAACATTCAAATGGTATAAGTAAAAAAAGCAGGCCTATAAGCCGGATTCTGTTCTCGAAATAAATTCGAGACCTTATCATTTATCTAGCCCTAACATTACTATTAGAGTCTATCTGTCTACCCTCCTGTATCGGGCGGAAACCCTCAAGCACAGGTTTACGTGACATTTCACCGCATAGAGTTTACCTGGTTTCACTACAGCATTATCTGTACATTCTTTCTGTTGCACTGGTCCTAACCCCGATATTAAATCGGGTCGACGGCCGTTAGCCGCTATGCTTCCCTATGGTGTCCGGACTTTCCTCCCTTCTCAAATAATCAAGAACGACGATAAGGCGGCCTGCTCGTGCAAAAGTAACCAATGTTAATAAATAGACTAAATTAGCGAGTGCTATTTTTTCAAAACTAACTGTACATCTTTATATTTGTTTCACTTCTATGGAACACTTTATAGTATCTGCCCTTAAGTATCGACCAACCACGTTTAAAGACGTGGTAGGACAACAGTCTATTACAAATACTTTACAAAATGCCATTCAGCAAAATCACTTAGCTCAGGCATTGTTGTTTACGGGACCTCGTGGAGTTGGCAAAACAACCTGTGCGCGTATTTTAGCGAAACAAATCAATCAGGATGGAACTCAAAAAGTAGATGAAGATTTTGCCTTCAATATTTTTGAATTGGACGCTGCTTCAAATAATTCTGTGGACGATATTAGGAATTTGATTGATCAAGTTAGAATTCCACCACAAGTTGGAAATTACAAAGTATATATTATTGATGAGGTACATATGCTCTCCCCGTCCGCATTTAATGCATTCCTAAAAACACTTGAAGAGCCGCCAAAGCACGCAATTTTTATATTAGCTACGACGGAAAAGCATAAGATTATCCCAACCATACTCTCGAGGTGTCAAATTTTTGATTTCAAACGAATTACCGTAAATGATATTAAAAATCATCTTGCTCATATTGCGGAATCGCAGGGAGTAGTTGCAGAAGATGATGCACTTCATGTAATCGCTCAAAAGGCAGATGGGGCGCTGCGTGATGCTCTTTCTATTTTTGATCGAGTAGTAAGTTTTTCAGGAAAAACTCTAAGCCGAGAAGCTGTAACTGAAAACCTAAATGTACTAGACTACACCTATTATTTTAACATCACCGATTTATTGATTCAAAACAATATTCCTAAAGTTTTGGTTGCATATAATGCCATCCTCGCAAAAGGTTTTGATGGACACCATTTTATAATGGGTTTAGCATCGCATTTTAGAGACTTATTGGTTTGCAAAAATAAAGAAACCATTGCTTTGTTAGAAGTAGGTGAACAGGTTAAAACTATGTATTTTGAGCAATCTCAGAAAACGGAGATTTCTTTTTTAGTTGAAGGAATTGAACTTTCAAATAGTTGTGATCTAAAATACAAAAATAGCCGTAATCAAAGGCTATTAGTTGAATTATGTCTATTACAATTGGCCTCACTCACGGCTAAGGTTGAAAAAAAAAATCTAGTCGATTCGTAATACCTCCCTCCCATTTTAAGCAATCTGATTCTAAAGATAACTTAGGAGGCGCAACTGAAATAGATTCTGAGGGAAGCAATATTGCAAAAACCATAGATCTGGCATCAACCACCGAAAAGATTAATGTTGCAATAGAAACTCCCAATAAGTTCGCAGTTACTTCAGAAATAAAAGCTGAAATATCTGAAAATTCAGAATTAAAAAGCACTCCTAATAAACCTGATAAAGAAGTAATTAAACGCCCACAAATACTTGCTGAGAGAAATGCAAAAAAAGTATCGGCTTTATCCTTGAAGAGTATTCAGACAAAACATAAAATGAAGCAAGAACTGGTTGCTAAAAAACCAGATTCTAAAAATTTACCGTACAAAGAGTTTACGGAAGAGGCCATGATTACTGCTTGGAAATCTTACAGCGCTATCATTGAGAAAGAAGGGAAATATAACTTACTTTCTCACCTGTCTATGGGCGTTCCTAAGTTAGAAGGATCTATAATTCACTTAGAGTTTCCTAATAATACTATAAAAATAGAAGTTGAACGCTCTAAATATGACCTGTTAGAATATTTAAAAGAAAAACTTCAAAATTACAGTGTCAACTTATCTATTGAAGTGAATGAAACTACAGCCAAACGCTATGCCTATACAGATAGAGAAAAGTTTGAAAAATTAAAAGAAGTAAATCCGTTAATGGACAAACTTAGAACAGAGTTTGATTTAGACGTATAACAAGTATAGCATCCATTTATTTATTGATTAGGTTGTCATAAATTAAAAAATTGAAAAGTGAATTCGCAGAAAACACATATGTTAGGTTTAAAATTACCCACAGACCCTCGTTGGGTCAATATTGTTGAATTAAACATTGAGGAAATCTTAACAGATCATGCATACTGCGAGCAAAAGGCAGCTTCAACTGCAATTTCATTGATAGTGAGTTTTCCTGAATATACAGATTTGGTGCAAGAAATGATTTCCTTAGTTAAAGAGGAAATAAGTCACTTTAAAATGGTCCACGATAAAATTATTGAAAGAGGCTGGACTATGGGTCGTGATCGTAAAGATGAATACGTACTTCAGATTATAAAGTTCTTTCCTAAAGGAGGAAGTCGCGTGACTCAATTAGTTCACCGGTTGCTTTATGCAGCTCTAATTGAAGCCAGAAGTTGCGAACGTTTCAGACTGCTCAGTGAATCGTTAAAAGAACCGGAGTTAAGAGAATTCTACCGAAAGCTCATGGTAAGTGAAGCGAATCATTATACTATGTTTCTAGCTTTTGCTCGAAAGTATGGGGATAGGAAAGAAGTCGACATAAAATGGCAAGAGCTGCTTATATTTGAAGCTGAAGTCATGAAAGGCCTTGGAAATAAAGAAACCATTCACGGATAGTTAAGATCAATCTGCTACATTGCGAGCTTTAATCTCAAAAAAAAATCAGAATTAGCCTAAAGCTATCTCTTCCGCAATTTTTTCGTTATATAAACTTTTAATAATACCATCTGACAGCCCTATTTTAGGGACATACATGTTTTTTGCCCGACTCCACTTCATAGCCGACAAATAAATACGAGTCGCAGATTCAATAACATCGGCGCGATCGGGGTTCATATCAAGCTCTATAATTCGTTCATCATTAGAATATGATTTGACCAATTCATAAAAAGAAACTAAATAAAAATAACTCAATGGCAGCCCCATTTTCTTACCACTATGCTTAAAAATACTATTGATGTTTCCTCCAGAACCGATCACATCTATTTTTTTAAATTCTTTAGTTTGCTTTTTAATCCAATCTTTCATGTCATCCCACATTTCGTCATGGACCCTACCGTTAAGAAGTCTAACTGTTCCTATAGCAAAAGAATGAGAAGCGGTTTTCACGCCATTTTCAAATACGCTCAGCTCTGTGCTTCCTCCCCCAACATCAACATAGAGAAAAACGCGGTCATTTTGTATAAGTGATTTTAAATCGGTAGAGGCTATAATCGCGGCTTCGGCTTCTCCATCAATAATATTAATCTTAATACCTGTTTTTTCTTCAATAATATCTACCACCTCACCGCTATTGGCAGCTTCTCGCATTGCAGAAGTTGCGCAGGCTTTATAACGAGTTATGCCGTGCGTGTTCATCAAGAGCTGAAATGCATTCATTGCATCTATGAGCCGGGAGGCATTTCTTAGAGAAATGTTCCCATCGAGAAACACATCCTCCCCCAAACGAATAGGCACTCTCACGAGGGAGGTTTTCTTAAATTGTGTCGGCTTCCCTTTTTGTTCAATAACCGTTGAAACTAAGAGTCGTATTGCATTTGACCCTATATCAATTGCACCATATTTTTCAATCTTCAACAAATTATTTATTTTTAAGTTTATCTAAATAGTAGTCATACATCGCGAACTGAGAACGAACTGGAGCCTTTCCATTTTTTCTATAAGCATTGTTATTGTTCATGGAAATCTCTCTTGCTTTTACATTATCACTCCAGCCAATTTCGAACATCTCCAATATTTGTTCTTTAATATCTACATCATAGATCGGACAACTTATTTCAACTCTGTTATCTAAATTTCTTCCCATAAAATCGGCCGATGATATGTATATTTTGTTATTTCTGTTATTTTCAAAAATAAACAATCTTGGGTGTTCCAAAAATTTCCCAATGATACTAATTACTTCTATGTTCTCACTCATTCCTTTAACTCCAGGAATTAAGCAGCAAAGTCCTCTAACAATTAACTGAACCCGAACTCCTGCTCTACTTGCCTCATAGAGCTTATCGATCATTCTATGATCGGACAGACTATTTAATTTTAACTTAATTCCACTTGGAAGTCCTGATTGCTTATTTAATATTTCGGTATCAATCATTGCGTATAGTGCATTCCTCGTATAATGCGGAGAAACTATTAAATGATTGTAATTTTTTATTTCATAATTAACCTCAAAGAAATCAAACACCTTATTTATTTCTTTGCAAATCTTAGAATTAGAAGTGAATAAAGAATAATCTGTATAAATCTTCGCCGTCGACTCGTTAAAATTTCCTGTACTCACGATAGCATATCTCTTTAGCTTCTTGTTCTCCAATCGCTCGACCAAACAAGTTTTACAATGAACCTTTAAGCCAGCAACACCGAAAATCAATTTAACGCCTTCACTTTGCATTTGCTCTGCGTATCTAATATTAGCTTCCTCATCGAAGCGAGCTCTAAGTTCTATCTGCACCGTAACGTCCTTTCCATTTTTTGCAGCATTAATAAGAGAACTTGAGATATGAGATACCTGTGCCAATCTGTAGATTGTAATTTTGATAGTCTTAACTTTAGGGTCTAAGGCCGATTCTCTTAAAAATTTAATGATGTATGAGAATGTTTGATATGGTGCATGAAGCAAATAATCTTTTTCAGCTATTTTGTCTAATAAACTACCTTCTAAGCTCAATCCTGCAATAGGTACTGGCGTCTTAGGTTCATACTGCAAATCATTTCTGCCTAAGCTAGGAAAACCCATATAATCCCTTCGATTATGATAACGTCCGCCGGGAATAATACTATCCGTATTATTAATTCCCATTTTATCTAACAAAAACTGAAGGGTCTTATTATCAATTGACTTATCATAAACAAATCGCACAGGGTCACCTTTACTTCTCTCCTTGACGCTCTTAGAGATTTTATCAATAAAACTCCTACTTAAATCGCTATCAATATCCAATTCGGCATCACGACTAATTTTAATCATATGTGCAGAAATACTCTCATATTTAAAAATATTAAAGAGATTATGAAGGCAGTATCGAATTAAGTCATCCAAAATAATAATATATTGCTTATCTCCTTCCCTTGGCAGCACTACGAAACGTTCAACAGATCTGGGGATTTCGATAAGAGAATAAATATAGTTGGTATCAATAGACTCATCCTCCTTAGACATGACCATTTTTACTGCCAAATATGCGGCAGTATCTTTTAAACTAGGGAATTTGTCAAGTTCACCAATCATAATTGTTACCAGTGCAGGACTCACCTTACTAATAAAATAATCTGAAATGAACTCACTTTGTGATGGAGTGACTTCCGTTTCGTCAATAATAAAAATATTCTCTTTCTCTAGTTCTTTATTAACTTCGGCTAATATCCTCAGACTATTCCTTTGCTGGTTTATAACAGTCTGGGTAATTTCCTCCATTAATTCTTTCGCTGAATACCCCCCTAAAAAACTTCTACCCCCTTTTCCTGCATCGTCGATTCGTTTTATAGTAGCATACCTAACCTTAAAAAATTCGTCTAAATTATTTGAAAATATTCCAATAAAACGTAATCTTTCAATGAGTGGAACCGATATATCTTCTGCCTCTTGAAGTACGCGAGCATTAAATTGTAGCCAACTTAATTCCCGGTTTCTATATTGATTTTTAATAAGCTTATTTTCAATTGTCTTTTCTGTCATTATTTTAAATCTCTCGGGAAAATTACTCTTTTAGTCACTCCTGCCTTAACTTTACTCCAACTATTCGTTTCAAATTCTATCATTAAAAACCCGCAAGTAGGTACGTTATCAAAATATTTGTCACCAAGCATATTAGCAATTGATGTAAATGCATGGTTATGACCAACAATCATTACTGAATCCAAGGAATTATCTAAACCCTTAATAACCGTCATTACGTTCTGACCCCCAAAATCATACAATTCATGATTGGTTGTGAAATCTGCAGTGCTAACTTTTAAGGCCTCTTTAAAATATAGTGCGGTTGATAGCGCACGATTGGCGTCACTACTTATTATTTTCTCTGGTGGTATAATATCTTGTTTTACTGCGCTCGATACGAGCTCACAATCTTTTCTTCCTCTTCCCTTTAAAGGGCGTTGATGATCAATAACGTCATGCTTCCAAGAGGATTTAGCATGTCTTACCATGTAAAGTGTTTTCATAATTCTGAATTTAGAATAATAACCAACAATCGTAGGGTCTTATCTTTAATTAACTTTATTTTTTATGCCTTTTGATCTCGTGTAAACAATAGTACCATGCAAACTATAAGTCACACTTCGGAAAGTATCATGGCGCCAATCTCTCAATTATCCAATCATATTCCTGCAACCTATATCGAATTCTATCGTGTAAACGATTAGGTCTGCCCTGCCAAAATTCGAAAGCTATAGGTGCAACAACATACCCCCCCCAATTAACAGGCTTTGGAATATTCTTATTTTCGTATTCGGCGTTTAGTTCCCTCAATTGATTCTCCAAAATATCTCTATTTTTTATCACAGCGCTTTGGTTCGATACTAAGGCTCCAATTTGACTTCCTTTTGGACGAGATTGAAAATAGTTTTCGGAATCAACTTCAGATGTTTTTTGAGCAGTTCCTTTAACAATAATTTGACGTTCCATATTGGGCCAAAAAAAGGATAAAGAAACTTTATTATTTAGTTCAATCGATTTGCCTTTTTCACTGTTGTAATTCGTATAAAAATAAAATCCAAATTCGTCATACTTCTTAAGTAGCACTACTCTTCCCCGTGGAAACCCATCAGAATCTATCGTGGTAAGTGTCATTGCATTTACCTCGTCAACACCTCCAGAATCCTTACATTCATAAAACCAACTTCTAAATTGCTGAAGGGGGTTATTGTCTACAGATTTCTTAGAAAGCTCCCCTTTATCATAGGATTTTCTGCTATTATTCAAATCATCTTTCATACACAAACTTTAATGCAAGTTACGAGTTTTGAAGAATGTTTGAAAGACTCTTTCAATTAAGTTACCGTCCTATTTTTAAGAAAATTACTTTAAAACAACAATTTGTTCGTACGAAAATCTAATCATTTCGTTTTACAATGATTTATTGCTCAAGAAAACTAGTTTTAAATAACTATTTTCGTCTGTTAAATTAAAAGAAAGTTTCCAGTTGCAATTAAGAGATTATACTTGGGTTATTTCAAAATCACTTACTACTCTAAATACTATGGATTGGGAGAAGGTAACTGCTGATAGAAATATTTACCTTACAATTCCATACTTAGAGAGTTTGGTTGTTTCAACAAACAAGGACGTTTCATTTTTTTATGTTATTGCTTATAATGAGACGAAAGACCCAATAGCTGCAGGTGTTTTTCAACTAATGCCTTTTGTATATAAAAAATCTAGTTTATCACTAAATTTTTGCAAAGACTTAGTTAAGGAAAAAAATACTGACCGTAATTTTACGATGAATATTTTGTGCTGCGGAAATATGTTTTCAACCGGTGAAAATGGTTTCTTATGGCGCACCGATGCTTGCACTCAAACTGAAGCTTGCGAGCTCATGATAGAAGCTTCTAAACAAATAAAAAATGATAGCCGTATAAAGAAGAAGTTATCTCTTGTACTCTTTAAAGAGTTTTGGCCGCAATCAATTGAGAATACCATATTTAAAAACTATAACTTTAAAAGCTTTAATGTTGATGTAAATATGATTTTAACGATTCACCCTAGCTGGAAAGGCATGAACGATTATCTGCATAGCATGAAAACAAAGTTCAGATCTAAAGCAAATAGTGCGTTTAAAAAATCAGTAGACCTAAATATCAAGTCGCTCTCTTTTGATGAGATACGTACATATCAAGACCGTATTAACGAACTCTTTAACAACGTCCTAAATCGATCTAAATACAGTTATGGCATTACCTACCCGTCTGCCTTTGTAGCAATTAAGAAAGCACTTGGCGATGCCTTTTCATTTAGAGCTGTTTTTAAAGAAGACCTATTGATAGGATTCAGCACAGGATTCGTTCAAAATAAAACTTTCGAGGCAAACTATGTAGGTTTAGATTATACTTACAACGTAGACTATGCAGTGTATCAGCGACTACTATACGATTATGTAGATCAGGCCATTGCTTGTGACGCCAATGAACTGCAGCTAGGACGAACTAGTGAATTAATAAAAAGTGCATTAGGAGCGATACCTGTTGATATGAAATTATATGCAAAGCATAAAACCCCTTTAACACATCTGCTTATGTCGTCGATTTTACATTTTGTTTCTCCTAACACCTTTGAATTGAGAAAACCGTTTAAAGCTAAATTTAACAGCATATCGACTCATTAACACAAATAGTACTTGGCGCAGCTGTCGCAGAAGCCACCCTCGGAAGAAAGATTGGTAATAAGGCTATGTTATATGGTGCGATAGCCGGAACCATACCTGATTTAGATGTATTGTTAAATTTTGTTACTGATGAGATTTCAGCTACAGCGATGCACCGCGGATTTTCTCATTCACTTCTGTTTTGTATACTACTTAGTCCCTTGTTAGGCTGGCTTCTTTTCAAACTAGACCGAAAGAAAAAAGCATCCCTAAAGCAATGGACACTCATGTTTTTCTTTGTTTTAGTTACGCACCCAATCCTAGATGCTCACACAACATGGGGTACACAATTCTTTTGGCCCATTGACATTAGATTAGCCTTCAACAACATATTTGTGATTGACCCACTATACACTTTACCATTTCTCACCTTGGTTTTGGCGGCTATGTTCCATAAAAGAACAAGTATCAAACGCAGAAAACTTAACAATTTGGGCCTAATTTTAAGCTCTGGGTATCTTCTACTCACTATTGTCTTTAAAGGCATCGGTTTCTATGCGTTTAAAAAAGTCTTGAACCGTCAACGTATCGAACATTTTTCCCTAGTAACGAAGCCTACACCTTTAAATACTATTTTATGGAACGCTCAAATAGAAACGGAAAAAGGGTATCGAATTGCGTACTATTCATTCTTTGATAAAAAGGCTATTTCATTTGGTTCTGAAATACCAAAAGGTCACGATTTACTGACTCCTTATAAAGATCAGAAAGACATTAAAACACTAATTGAATTATCGCGAGGCTTTTATTTTATTGAAGAGGTTGCAGATGGATTTATTTATACAGATTTGAAGTTTGGACAATATGGTTTTACTGAAAATTCACCCTATATCTGGCAATATAAACTCACAAAAAACTCTGAAGGAACATTAAGCATTAAAAAACTTGACTTTCCTGCCACATCTGCTAGTACATCAACTGCCCTTGGTTTACTTATAGAAAGAGTTAAAGGAAATTAAACATCCTAAAAGAATAGTCTTGAATTCAGTAATGACTTTTTCAAAATACAATGGACTTACCATCCTCTGCCAGTTCAACGTTTGAAAAAACTTGCTGTGCTTCTTTTCTAAAAACTTCATAATTATCATAGCGCCCAGAATAATGCCCGAGTAACAAGGTGTCTACTTCAGCTTCCTTAGCAATCTCAGCTGCTTCCTTCGCGGTACTATGTTTTGTTTTTATTGCCAATTCTTGGTGCTCAATCAGAAAAGTCGACTCGTGATATAGCAAAGTAGCACTCTTTATTTGAGGAATTATTTTAGGCTCATAAGCCGTATCGCTGCAATATGCATAGGACTTTGATGCATCTGGATCAAGACTGAGCTTGCTGTTGGAAATAAGCTGACCGTTTTCATTCGTAACATCAAACCCTTGTTTAATCTTACCATAATAACTGATACTCACATTCGCTTTTTGAACGGCGTCAATATTCAGTTTTCGTTCTCCAAGTTTCTCTCTAAATAGAAAACCATTGCAATAAATGCGATGCTTTAATGGAATTGTATGCACAGTAATCTTGTCGTCTTCATAGATTAATTCAGGACCTTTACTCTCTAACTCATGAAAAATCAAGGGATAATTAGTCCATGATTTACCTAGTTTTAACTGAAGAATGATGGCTTCTTTAATACCTTTAGGTCCATAGATATGCATCTCAGCTTCTCTTCCTAACAGCCTAAAGGTTGAGATGAGCCCAACCAAACCAAAAAAATGATCTCCGTGTAAGTGTGAAATAAAAATATGCCTAATCCGTGAAAATTTTATCTTAAATCGCCTTAATTGAACTTGAGTTCCTTCTCCACAATCAATTAAGAACAAATGACCTTTTACTTCTAGAACCTGAGCCGTTGGATTTGCGTTCCAACGTGGTGAAGCAGAATGACAGCCTAGAATTGTTAATTTCATTTTTAATGCCCGCTACGCGGGTAACTTTTTTAAACTTTCTTAAAAAGCTTCTCTGCCCTGAGGGCCATCTCCACTATAGAGAGAACATAATTAAACAATCCCTAGTTGGTATTATTTCAAGTAAATTAAAACCCCAGGTCCCGCTCAATCTCCTCCATTTCAACAATGTCTCCAGCTTCTTCAAGGGTTGGAACAACAATCATTTCATCTGGAATATCATCAATATTGATGGCGTCATTCACAATAACAAAAGAATGCTTGGTGGAACGATGATAATTTGAAAGCTTCAAAAATGACAATAATTCACTAAGATTCAAATTTTTGTATTTCAACAAGTCAATTACCAAATTATCCTCCTCATATTTAAGAGGAATCATGCGCTCCAAATAGAATTTGAATTTTAAAACATCATCACGGTTGGCACCAATTACGATATAATTTTCATGTCGACTAGTCTTCATTCTGTTTTATTTTAGAAGCTAAAAGGTACAAAACAGCCATTCGAATAGCAACACCATTTTGAACCTGATCGAGAATAATTGATTGCTTACTGTCGGCTACATCACTTGTTATCTCGACACCTCTGTTGATTGGACCCGGATGCATTAGCACAATTTCCTTATTTAAAGAGTCCAATAGATGCTTATTTACTCCGAATTGTTGGGTATATTCTCTTGTTGTTGGAAAATAGCTAATGTCCATTCGTTCATTTTGCACCCTCAACATATTGGCAACATCACACCATTCTAATGCCGAGCGAAGGTCGCTTTCAACCCCCACTCCAATTTTATTTATATACTTAGGAAGCAGTGTTTTAGGGCCACACACTTTAATTTCAGCTCCAAGCTTTTGAAGTGCAAAAATATTAGACAATGCCACTCTTGAATGCAAAATATCACCTACAATAACTACCTTTTTCCCAGCAACATCGCCGAGTCTTTCTCTAATCGAATAACAATCCAATAATGCTTGAGTAGGATGTTCGTGAGCCCCGTCACCAGCATTGATAATACTTGCATTTATGTGCTTTGCTAAAAAAACACCGGCCCCTGGGTTTGGATGGCGCATTACTACCATATCCACTTTCATTGAAAGTATATTATTTACAGTATCGATTAAAGTTTCACCTTTCTTTACAGAAGAAGACGAAGCAGAGAAATTGATTACATCTGCTGAAAGTCTTTTTTCTGCTAGTTCGAAGGACAAACGCGTTCTTGTACTATTCTCAAAGAAAAGGTTTGCTATTGTTATATCTCGGAGGGATGGCACCTTTTTAATAGAACGGTTGATAACCTCTTTAAAATGATCTGCAGTTTCAAAGATGAGTTGGATATCCGCTTCGGATATGTATTTAATTCCCAGTAAGTGATTTACACTTAGTT
>Ga0075467_10000074_pt1 | contig 63208 bp, 53 predicted proteins | sample DEB08_DNA_9_FD_75067 | JGI IMG/M metagenome (GOLD analysis project Ga0075467, IMG submission 75067) | Aqueous microbial communities from the Delaware River and Bay under freshwater to marine salinity gradient to study organic matter... | ecosystem: Environmental > Aquatic > Marine > Coastal ... | reverse complement strand
GCATTACGCGCCGCCAAAAGTGGCGCGCCGGGCATGCCATAATCACCGCCAACAACTAACAGATGCCCTGAACGGTTTTTATAATGATTACCCAGCCGCGCGGGCAGCGCTGCAGCAAGCTGCTCCAACTTCGCCAGATAAACGCTGGCTGCTGCATCGACACCACCACGATGCTCCACCTCTAATGCAGTAAAAACCAGCTCGCCGACATGACAAGCCGCATCGCTGGTCAGCAAGCCTCGCTTCAAACCAATAAAGCTTATGGTAAGCGCAGCCTCTATAGCCACGCTACCCACCACGTTGCCCGTATCACTGCACAGACCGGAAGGCAGATCAACGGAAATGATCGGCACAGCAGCTGCGTTCATGCGCGCAATAACGTCAGCGCAATCAGCACGCAACTCGCCGGTGAGCCCCGTGCCTAGCAAAGCATCGACAATTAACTCGCTGCTGGCAAAGTCAAACGAGTCTACCTCTGCCAGTGCAACCGGCTGAATACCATCGGCAATCAAAGCCTGGCGCGCGGTCGCCGCATCACCGACCAGCGACTGACCTAACTCCAGCACCGTAACGCCAATGCCTCGCTCATGCGCTAAACGGGCAAATAAATAGCCGTCACCACCATTATTACCGCCGCCACAGCACACCAACACACTTTTACAGCTCGGCCAGCGACACTGTAATTCAGCCAAAACCGCGGCGGCAGCTCGGCGCATTAACACAATACCCGGAGTCCCTGCGGCAATAGCTCGACGGTCTAACACACGAACCTGCGCAGCGGTGTACAACTCATCAGGTAAGGCTGCCACCGTCGCTGCTCGCTCAGCGCAGCATCGACGCAATCGATTGCGAGGGGTATTGATGGTTGATGCGTCCACTATAATCCTCCGCTTTAAGGTCGATTGCCCGTCAATTTAAACAGTGCCGCAGGCAAACTTGCATTACAAGGTGCGCCACTTAGCCAAGCGCTGGCTGAATTTTTTACATTGCGTGAGCTATTGGTGCAACTAGTTACAAACAATGCCTGTTAAAACGCTATTATACGAGCCATGCTCAACTCAACTCACGGTTTATTTGTGTGAAAGAAATGCCAATCTATCGACCCACAACACCTTTTGCCAATGTCTGATCAAACCGACAGCATGAGCGAGCTTGCCGAGCTGATAAAGCACTGGGGCAAAGAGCTGGGCTTTCAACAAGTTGGTATATGCCGGCCATCACCGGAGCGGCATGCCGAGTATTATCAACAGTGGTTGGATAATGGCTACCATGGTGAAATGGATTACATGCGCAGCCGAGCCGCCTTACGACTGGACCCGCTAGAGCTTCACCCGAAAACTCGCAGCATTATTGCAGTACGCATGGACTACTTGCCGCCCGACGTCGACACGGTGAAAATTCTTGACCACCCTACGCGCGCCTATATCTCTCGCTACGCGCTTGGCCGTGACTACCATAAAACGCTGCGCAAACGCCTAGCGATGCTAGCGGACAAAATTAGCGCTCACGCCGGGCCCGCAAGCCAACGGCCCTTTGTTGATAGCGCCCCTGTGCTCGAGCGCGCTTGCGCCGAGCGAGCAGGCCTAGGCTGGATTGGCAAAAACACCATGCTGATCAACCCCAAAGCTGGCTCTTGGTTTTTTCTTGGCGAGCTGTTTACCGAATTAGAGCTACCTGTCGATCAACCCCACACCGAAAAACATTGCGGCAGCTGCAAAGCCTGCCTAGACATTTGCCCCACACAAGCGTTTGCAGGACCCTTTGAGTTGGATGCACGCAAATGTATTTCGTATTTAACTATCGAATTAAATGGCGCTATCCCTAAACAATTTCGCAAAGCAATAGGTAATCGAGTATTTGGCTGCGATGACTGTCAACTTATTTGCCCGTGGAATAAATTCGCCAAACCCACCGACGAACAAGATTTCAAACCTCGTCACGGACTCGACAGTGCCGAGCTCGTCGATTTATTTATGTGGGATGAAGAAACATTTAGCCGAAACACTCAAGGCTCACCCATTAAACGGATAGGCTACGAGCGGTGGTTGCGAAATTTAGCGATTGGACTGGGCAACGGCCAGCGCTGCGAAAAAGTCACAGCAGCCTTGCAGGCGCGGTTGAATTTTTCGCCGTTAGTGCATGAACATGTGCAGTGGGCACTCAAGCAATTAAACGCATAAATAAAAACTCTATGCCGATGCCGATGCCGATGCCGATGCCAATAATAATGGCCGATCAGCGCCAATTTGCAGTGCCGCGCCGCAAGCATAGGCGTCGGCGCTGGCACGATAATCGCCTTTAACCGCATACACACTCGCAAGCTCGGCATAAGTTACAGCCTGCTTTTGCAAGGCAAGACTTTGCAGCAGGTATTCCTGCGCCTGATCGAGCCTATCTAAACGCATACAAATCCGTGCCAAAGCTATTAACAAGGCTGGATCGCTGGCTTGCGTTGTAAGCAATTTACTAGCATAAGCTAACTGCTTATCAGGCTTTTCGGCCAGGGCGCGGCCATAAATTTCAATAAGACTTGAGTCATAATCACGATGCAACTGATGGCGCAGTAGCGCCTCAGCTTCGACCAAGTGCTCCAGCTTAATTAGCTGACCTGCATAATCAGCAACAATGACCGCACGTTTTTTCAATGCCGAAGGCAGCTGCTTCCAACCGTTAGTTAAACCTTCATAACCGCCTTTATTACATGCCGACGCAAGCAACTCATGGCAAGCTAAGCGCTCGATCTCGGCGACTTCAGCATCATTAAACACCTTGCCGTGCGCCTGATATATACTCGGCAAAAGAGCGATCAAACTAGACCAATCGTTAAGCTCGCTATAAACACGCGCAAGCAATTTAAGAACAACTGAGTGGTTGCTGGCACGCTTTTTTACACGCAACAAAGTAGCCAATGCCTGCTCATATTGACAGCTCTGTATTTGCAATTCGGCCTGCGTGAGGCCAATCGCCACATCCGCGCCTTGAGTTGAAAGTTCGGCTTGCTTTAAAAAATTGTCGACCGCTTTCGTATCACCTAACGCCGAGCTTGCTCTTGCCGCAAACAGATAATTAATGAGGGGGGTCGAGGAATCGTCGGCTGCTTTAGCCAGCGAACGACGGGAAAAATCCCAGCGCCCCTCAATAAAAGCGATCAGCCCTTGCGTGGTTCGGCTGAGCCCTTTTTGCTGCCGCTGCCGCACTGCCCAACCCACTACACTGCGCCGAGTATCCAACAATAGCCGCAGCATGCCTATAGTGAAATAAAAGCAAACACACAGTGCGAGCACCAGCAACAAACCCACCAAAAACGGCATCTCGATTGTATAACCTGCCAGTGCGACCAACACATAACCGTCACCACTTTCAAGCAAGGTAAAGCTCGCCACCATAGCGAGCAATGTCACGACAAAAACCACAAAGAGACTTCTCATGGTGCTTTGCCTGCGCCTTGATTAAGCTGATCCTGCTCGGCAAAAACCGCCTTAATTGCTATTAACGAATCACTCACATCAGGATAATCGGCAGTTACTTTCACTGCAGCTAATGCAGCCAGCTCAGAGACCATTTGCTGATTGGCCGCTTGCTCTAGCGGAAAATGATTTTCGAGTAAGCTAACGGCTTCAGTTAGGCTCTCACGATAAGGTATCGCGCGTCCGTCGAGCAGGGCAAGCTGCGCTTGATTGATGAGAAGACGTAAGTTGTTGCGTAAATAGTATTGCTGTTCGGGTGGCAGTAGCGGCTTAATATCTGAGCCGCGTTGCTGAATCACAACCAAGCTTTTCAGTTCAGCCCATGTTGATTGAGCGATCTCCTGCAACCGCGCAAGCCAAGACTCCGTCAAGCTTACTGGTGCGGCAAGCTCGCTCGCACCAGCGAGATTATGGATAGGCGGTGCCGGCTGCGAAGTGAATTCTGGAACCCGCAACAGTAGAAGTTTATCAATCTGCCGAGCCTGCGCAGCTAATTTTAAAAACACACCGTCGAGATCAAGCTCACCCACCATAGCAATCGCTGCACTGTCATTAGCGATAGCTTCACGCAGAGTAAACAGCTGGGGATTACCAAGCTCCAGCACTATTTGATCGGCAGCTTGCAACAGATTTAAGGCCGTTTGGGCATCTTTAGAAATGAGGATACGCTGGTTAGCCAAACGTAATAAATATTCAACTTCGGCAAGTCGCCAGTCATCGGTGGTGGTTGCCGTTAATGATAATAACCGGCGTGTATGCCCATCAAGAACGGCATTAGCGTCACTCAAAGCCTGCTGCAGTCTATTCTCAGCTTGAGTGCGGTCATTACGCTCGGCAGCAAGACTATTTTTTGCGTCATCTAACGCGCGTTGAAATGTCTGAATGTGCTCATAATTAGTTTCAGCCATAATGCTCAAAGAGCGATCGCGCTCTTGCTGCTGCATCAACATCCAACCAAGATAGGCCGAACAACTGATTGCTGCCAAACCAAAAAGTAACGCCAAGCTCGCCAGTATGCGACCAGCGCCGGTCTTGCTTGCGCTAGAACTAACATCTTTACTTTGCCGCAAGCTATTATCATGAGTGCTGATGGACGAATCACTCTCCGCAACAATTTGACTCTCATTGGCAATATTGGCTTCTGGATCCTCAACGCCAGCACTGTGCTCACCTAGAATAGGCTCAGGGTCTTGGCTGGAAGGCTGGTCATCTTTACTATTAGTCATAAGTTAGGCGCATTCAGGTTGAGGTGATTCCATGCCATGGAGGCCAACATAAAGCCGCATCGATGCGCTAGATCTATAAGCATAAAGGTTGCGGCACTCATTGCGGCGCTGCGGCCACTAACAGTTTACAACGTCTTGATTACTACAACGACCTAAGCGCATGTAAAAATGCATCTTGCGAAGCATTTCCAGCAACGTGCACCTGGCGCAAACCCGCTTGGCGCGCTTGCTGAGCGACACGCTCCGTCGGCACAATGGCGAGCACATCTTGTATCGCCGGCTGACACTCACTTTGCTGAGCATACCAACAAAAATTGTTAACCGTTTCAGCACTGGCGAACAGCATAACCCGTTCGGCCCCAATCAGCGCAGCCCCACTGTGCTGCTCGGTATTAGGCGGGCGTGACGGGGATGCTGATGGCAGACTTAAAAATTGGTCGATTTTTGCGCAAAACTCAGTCTTACTGTAGCTCGGCCGCACTCGACGGTACGTTTCAACCCGAGTCACGTTAGCAGCGCGTGCCACGAGGGCATGCTCGATTAATTGCCGGCCATCGATACCGCTAAACAAGTAAATATGGCGCCCCGCCAACGGCATGTCCTCTAATCGTTCCAGCAAAGCTTCACTATCGTGGGGCGGCGCGCCATCGCCTGAAGTCGCAACAGACCCATCAAGTAATGGCCAACCCTGCTCTGCAATCGCGGCGGTAGTCGCTGGACCGATCGCTATGCACTTGAGCTGACTCGGCCACGGTATGCTCGCGTCGGCCAATACCGATGCGGCACAACTCACCGCATTAGTGCTGACAAAAATAGCCAGGTCAATATGAGTCAAATCATGCAGCAGTGAAACCAACGGTATCAGCTCAAGGGGCTCTGACTGACAAGCAATCTCCAACATAGGTAACTCAAACGCTGTCCAGCCGTCGTCCTCAATTGCTTTGACTAATGGCTTGGCCTGAAGGCTCGGGCGCGTCACCAAGACACGCCGCGCGCTGGCCAATGCAAGGCTCACTCGCGGGCCTCTGCTAGCAGCTCACTGGCACCCGCCGCCACGAGCTGTTCGGCCACCGACACACCCAGCGCATCGGCCAGCTCTATCTGATCTGACAAATCGTCGCCGCCAACATTGATGCCAGTAATACCACTTGCAGATAGTAAGCGCTTGCCATCAACCGAGCCAACTCGGCCCTCGAGAGTCAAATGCGAAGATGATAGCTGTGCAAATGCCGCTATCGGAACTTGGCAGCCACCTTGTAAATGACGATTAAGTGCCCGCTCAGCAAGCACGCAGAGCGTGGTCGAACGGTCTTGCAGGCAAGCAAACTTGGCCTGCGTTGCTGGGTCATTGCCGCGATATTCAATGGATAATGCACCCTGGGCCACCGCTGGCAGCATCAACTCCACCGGAAACAAGCCACTGATGCGAGAAGCAAATCCCAGCCGCTGCAAGCCCGCAGCAGCCAACACAATGGCGTCATACTGCCCGTCATCAAGCTTGGCCAGCCGAGTATTGACGTTGCCACGCAAGTCGCGACAATCAAGGTCTGGCCGAGCATGTTTTAGCTGACTTAAGCGCCGTAAACTAGAGGTTCCTACAATCGCCCCCAACGGTAGCTGATCGATACAGGTTCCTTGGATGGGCAGGGCGCGGCTCGGCAGGGTTGGTTCTGAGCTTGGCAAAACCAATGCATCACGAGGCTCAGCCCTGGGTCCACAAATAAACAGCTCCAAGCCATCGGGAAGCATTGCGGGCATATCTTTAGTTGAGTGGACGGCAATATCAGCTCGGCCATCGAGCAAGGCCACCTCCAGCTCTTTAACAAACAAACCTTTGCCGCCAACCTTGGCTAGCGGTGAATCAAGGATTTGATCGCCCTTAGTCGTCATGCCTAGCAGCTCGACCTGCAAATCGGGCCAGCGCTCAATTAAACGATCGCGCACAAATTCAGCCTGCCACATCGCTAATGGACTTTCGCGGGTGGCGATGGTTAACGTGTTGTAGGTGGGTTCAGTCACTATTGGATCATTCCTGTAAGCTAGGCACCGATGAGTTTATCTAGCTACGGCAGCGATTGCTGGTAAAAGCCGCATAATAGAATAAGCTTGTGTAAAAGTCGTGAGCCGAGCGGAAAAACTTGCCACGTACCCGTCAATGAGATCCATCATCGGGTAACCCCACCCCAAGCGCATGCGACGAATGAATGTTGATAGCGGCATTGATTGACCGCTCTGCGCTGCAACCCCAGGCTTTATTTAGCACGCAAGACCCGTCTGATTTCAGCGGCATGGCGCCGCGATACCAAAGGCGTGATTTCAACCCCGGCCAGTCGAACCTGCCATTGCGGCGATGCTTTTGACACCGCGCCAGTGGCCAACACGGCAGTGGCAGTGCGAGGCTCCACCACCTTCTCTAAACCCATTAAATGAGGGATAGCCACCAGAGCATTACGATGCACCCGTACAAAATAATCGGCGTACTCAGCCTCTAGGCTACGCAAGCTTTGATCAAGAATGATTTCTCGCCCTTCTATATAAGCGCTGACATATTTGCTATCGGCCATCAACACACGAATATCCGTTAGCTTGATCCGCTCTTCGCCGCGTGATGTTTTAACCATCAAAAAAGCATCGGCTAAATTACGCGATGCGGCGGCGCCCAATGCCAACGCGGTATTATGTAAAGCGGCAAACTGCACGCGATTAACGACACCGGCCCTGGCCAAAGCGCGCGCCAAATGATCTTGCTTGATAGGCTTGAGCAAGTAATCAATGGCATTGCTTTCAAAGGCTGATAGCGCATGTTCATCGTAAGCCGTGCAGAAAATTACCGCTGGAGGTCGCTCGAGCGAAGTCAGCGCACGCGCAGCCTGTAAACCATCAATACCCGGCATCCGGATATCCATTAAAACAATATCCGGTGTATGTTCTTCACACGCTTGTAATGCTTGGTCGCCATTGCCAGCCACCGCAATCACGGTATATCCAGCGAGATCTTCAACCATAGCTTGCAGGCGCAAGCGAGCCGGAGGCTCATCATCGACCACTAGCACCCGAGCCAGTTGTGCGCGCGATTTAACCATTAGCAGCCAGCTTCGCTGTGTGATTGGCCTCAGCAGGGCCTTGTGTTGTTGTCATAGTCACCGCATTTAATGAACGTGGAGGGGGATCGAAAGTGTGGCAATAAATTCATGCTCGCTTTGGGTTAAATCAAGGCTCGACACGTTGCGCCCAGAAGCCGAATCGCGGAACAAGCTCGCTAAGCGGGCGCGAATATTATCCAGCGCCAAGCCATTATGCTGGCCGTCCTGCCGGCTCGACTCACTATTTTTATGCATGCCAACCAGCTCTTGCGGAACAAGCGGGTTCGTAACGGTAAACATAACTACGTCGTGATTTCTGTGCGCCGCCACGCGCACTACGCCACCTTTTGGTAGCTTCTCAACGCCGTGGTAAATTGCGTTTTCAAGCAGCGGCTGCAGCACCAATGGTGGCAACATCAGCTCACTCGGAACATCGGCAACCTCCCACCGCAGTTGCAAACGCTCGCCAAGACGCAATTGCTCGATGCGCGCATAGGCCTGGCAAATCTCTAGCTCTTGCTGCCAATCGCCTAGCAACTGGCGACTCGACAAAGTAGCCCGCATGAGTGCCGCTAAATCCTCAACCGCCTTCTCGGCCTCGGTTGGCGCAAAACGAATTAAACTGGCGATCGTGTTCATACTGTTAAACAAAAAGTGGGGGCGTATTCTTGCATGCAAGGCATCTAACTTGGCGCTATTGGTGGCGCTTTGCTCCAGCAACCATTGCTGCTGAATATACAAATAGCGCAGGGCAATAGCTGCAATAACGGCAATAATCAGCACATCGCGGAATAACCATTGGGCAGACCATCCGTCCCAACTGAGCCCATAATAAATCCACTGCGCCAACCCATTTGTGGCCATCACAACCAACAAAATGACCGCAAAGCTGGCCAAGATTGCCTGGGGCATTGCCAGACGATTAATCAAATTGCGCAAGTTGCACAACCCGGCAAGCGACAACATGCCTATCCACTGGCTATATAGCGATAATAGCGATAACAACTCCCAATTGAACTGCGCCAGTGCGCCAAGACTCAGCACATAAATAATAACCAATAGCTGAGTGACCGCCAGTATGGATAACACAACGGGCAGCCGGCACAAATCGGGTATCAGTGGGTGGGGCTGTTCGATTGGCAAGCTCATAGTGTAGTGAGGATACTATTAAAACCTTGGGTATATGGAAAAAACTGGCTTCTATGCTCAGCAAGTATTGATCATGGCTACTGATCGTTCGGTGGGAAATTAGGCCAAATACCGGTAAATTGATCCACCATCTCGACTCAGCTGCTTTGTCATCTTTAAAGATGACTGGTTTAAGTGTAGCGAGAATACGAAATGGCGGTAATCTGTTGGCCGACGATACTATCGCCGTAGTTCACACATTTTCAATCAGATATACTTATGGCTGTAAAATAGCTGTAACTCACCCATTGGATACCAACTCAATCACCTCATGAATAAAAAAAATGACCTGCCAACATCCTCATCCACGCCAGCCAATGGCTCACTATGGGGTGGCCGCTTTCAAGAACCCACCGATGCATTTGTAGAACGTTTTAATGCCTCTGTCAGTTTTGACCAACGACTCTATGCCCAAGACATTAACGGCTCTATTGCGCATGCCGAAATGCTCGCCGCAACCCATGTCTTAACTGATGAAGAGGCTTTGCAAATTACCACAGGGCTGCTTGCCATTAAGTCTGACATAGAAGCTGGCGATTTCATTTGGCTGCAAGCACGCGAAGATGTGCATATGAATATAGAGGCCGCCCTAACAGAAAAAATTGGCGATGTTGGCAAAAAACTTCACACTGGACGCAGCCGTAACGACCAGGTGGCAACCGATATCAGGCTCTACATGCGTGATGCAATTGATGCAATTAATGTGAAATTACATAGGCTCCAAGCCGGTATTATCGAACTCGCCAAAAATGAAGCCGCTACTATTATGCCGGGCTTCACCCACTTGCAAATCGCTCAACCGGTTACTTTTGGACATCACTTACTAGCCTGGAATGAAATGCTTGAGCGTGACTATACCCGCCTATGTGACTGCCGAGCGCGACTCAACGTATGTCCATTAGGCGCAGCAGCTCTAGCGGGCACAACATTCCCTATAGACCGAGAGCTAACCGCCAAAAAACTTGGCTTTGATCGCCCATCAAAAAATTCGTTAGATTCTGTTAGCGATCGCGACTTTGCCATTGAATTTAGCGCCTGCGCCAGCATCACCATGATGCATCTCTCACGCTTTGCCGAAGAAATGATACTGTGGACCTCGAGTCAGTTTGACTTTATTGAGTTGCCCGATCGCTTTTGCACAGGCTCATCAATTATGCCGCAAAAGAAAAATCCCGATGTGCCAGAATTAGTGCGCGGTAAAACAGGACGTGTCTATGGCCACTTAATGGGGCTGCTGACATTAATGAAATCGCAGCCGCTGGCCTACAACAAAGATAATCAAGAAGATAAAGAACCCCTATTTGATTCAGTCGATACCCTGCTCGACTGCCTGCATGCCTACGCAGATATGGTTCCGGCTATTGTAGCTAAGCGTGACAATATGCGTGCAGCAGCAGCGAAAGGTTTTGCCACAGCAACTGATTTGGCTGATTACTTAGTACGCAAAGGCATCGCTTTTCGCGATTCTCATGCCATTGTGGGGCAAGCGGTAGCCCAGTGCGTAGCACGTGACATAGACCTACCCGAGCTCAGTCTCCATGAGCTGCAAGCGCTGTGCCCCTCAATCGAAGACGATGTTTTCGGCGTGCTGACGCTTGACGGATCGGTAGCCGCTCGCGATCACCTGGGCGGCACAGCACCTAGGCGCGTACTTGAAGCCGCCAACAAGGCTGGCCAAAATCTGTCGACCCGATAAAACAACTGGTATCTGCGCAGCAATCTAAATGCACCCGCATGAACTAGACGGGCTGGCTACATCCAGCCCTCTTTTATTTGCCTATATTTGGCAAAATTATAGCTCTCCGAGCAAGCGATAAGAGACTGCGCTGACTATACTCAAGGGATGCCGCTTACCCCCACCCACCCAGATTCTGCCACTGATTCGCAACGGAGCCATTTGCCCATTGACGAGCAGGACATTCAGGTGGGCCTCGACCGAATTAATCTCACCGAACTACGCACTCGCTTCTTAAGCATCAATGACACTCGATCAGAGCGCCTGCGCGAAGGACTGCTACCTACTCAAGGTATATTTTTAGATTTATTGCCACTGCTTTTCCATATCAATAATCCAGCGCTGCCAGGGTATTATTCATCGGCGACACCCGCGGGCATTCGCAACTTTAAAGTTGCACGCGAGCATATCAAGGCCGCACGCAGCTTGGCAAAATCGTTTTCTCTTCAACGAGACCCCCATGCAGAAGCGGCAATTAGCGCCATCTATCTGATGGGCAGCTGCGGCAGTCTGGCACACAACAATCGCAGCGATCTAGATATTTGGGTCTGCCCAACTACAGAGCTCGAAGGGGAGGCACTAGATGCGCTGACAAAAAAATGCAACTCTATTACTGCCTGGGCTGCCACGCTATGCTTGGAAGTCCATTTTTTTGTCATGCATGATGAAGCGTTTCGTCACCAACGCCGCGCAGCAATGGACAAAGAGGACTGTGGTCGCACCCAGCATTTTTTATTGCTCGACGAATTTTATCGCACAGCTATGCTGGTAGCCGGCTCAACGCCTTTATGGTGGTTTGTGCCGCAGTCATTTGATGCTGATTACAACACCTATACCAACACCCTATTGAAAAAACGCTATGTTGATGAGTTAGCTAATATCGATTTTGGATCTGCTAATAACATTCCCTTTAGCGAATATATTAGTGCCGGCATATGGCAGTTATACAAGGGCATTGAGTCGCCCTATAAAGCGCTCTTAAAACTATTACTCATCGAAACCTATGCCGCGAAATCTTCCGATGAGTATTTGAGTGGCGCGTTTAAACGGCGTGTTTATGAAGGCGGCTACACCATTGACGAACTCGACCCCTATCTGCAAGTGTTTAGAAGAGTCGAAAATTATTTGCTACAAAACAACGAAACGGCCCGCCTTGAACTAGCACGACGGTGCCTCTATTTTAAAGTAGGTATCAAATTAAGCTGCGCACCAGATGAAGCCACGCCGATAGATGAGCTGGGTAAACGTTTAAACCAGCCTAAATACTGGCGACGCAATTTAATGCACAAACTTGTGGCCGAATGGGGCTGGCGTCGACCGCAGCTGCTTAAGCTTGATCAGCGCGAGAACTGGCCTTTCAACGAAGTAAGAACGGAGCAACAGTTACTCATTAAAGAATTAATCGGTAGTTATAGGCTCTTAACTAACTTAGTTAAGCAGCAGCGCCTTACTGATGTAGAAAAACCAGCAACAATGTCGAGTCAAGATTCGCTTGATCTTAATATTTTAGGCCGGCAGCTTTATGCGATGTTTGAGCAAAAGCCACACAAGGTACCGCGTATTACTTCTGCAGTAACAGACTCCACTGCACAAGAGTTAATTTACTTAAAACAAGAAGCCAACCCCGACGGCAAACCGATTTGGGTGGCAGAAACTATTGGTATACACCGAGAAAGTATTCGAGAAGTCATCAAAAAATCTGAAAGCCCTGCCGAAATTCTTGTCTGGTGCATTACCAATGGGCTGGCCACTAATTCCACCCGGTTTAAAATTGATGCCGGCGAACACGATTTGACGGAGTATGAAGTTCGCCAACTCGCCACTTCATTAATCAATCAACTGCCCGTGCGCAAATCAACGCTACATAACCTGCAGTTAAAAACCGACTTCGCCAAGCCTGCGCGCATCACAAAAAATATTTTTATTGCTAACTGCGGCATCGACCCACTCAAAAGCCAAAAAAATCACGGCGCAGTGCGCATTAGCAATAAAGCTGACCCGTTAGCTTACAGTGGTATTGAAGAAAATTTAATCGCAAGCATTACGCTGATTACAGTTAATAGCTGGCAAGAGACTTTTTGCTATCACTTTACTGGAGCCGAGACGCTCAACGAATGTCTTGTGCACTTTTTTGCGATGGATGAGCGCACTAAATCGCCGCCACAGTCAACAACAACTCCCGCTCATCATGGTGTCAATAACGCGCCGACTCGGAGCGTTCTTTGCGCATGTTCAAGTCAGCCAAGGCCCATTGCAAACAGATTGAGTGATCTGCTTGACAGCATAGAGGCCTGCTATTTTCAAAGCGCAAGCGAAGCCACACCTAACCTACAAAATGAAACGCGAAACGCGCGAGGCTATGTATTCCAATCGGCCAAAGGCTTCCATATTTTTTCTTGGCAACACCAACGTCCGCTCATTAGCTTGATGGAATCTGAAAACCAGCTGCTTGAGCACTTGAGTCAACCCAATAGCACCAGCCCAGTAACCATTGATAGCTATGCACTTCAAGATCACCCCTTGAGTACCGTCTGCCGACTGTTAGAAGTGGGCAGGCGCGACAGTATTCAATCAGGCCAGCAAAATCGTATTCGAGTGTTTTATGAGGCAGACAATGGATATGCAAACACCTACTTAACTGATCAGAACAATGCATTATGTTTTGCACGCATTCCTTATGAGAGCACTCGAGCCCTCATTTTGCCGCTGCGACAATTTATTGAAAGCAGTTCTTTAAGGCATGCTGCAAGCGCCTCAATTGACGTGAATAGCATGATGGCAGGCCATGACATTCCCGATATCGAGTTTTTTTTATTACAGAAAAGTGGTTCGAACTATACCGCCGTGCAAGTGCCTACCGAAGCGAACATCAGTGCTCGCTATGTCCCTATTAAGGCAGTAGGTGCGTTAAACGCGGCGGGAGATATCGACTGGATCATTCACTGCAATGATGAATTATTTGAGCAGTCAGTACTTGGCGAGCAGCTGTTTCCCGAAGTTGCCGCCGCTATCAAGCGATTTCGCACATCTGATCATTCGGACTATCGTTGCTACATCAATGATATTGAGGTTGAGCAAACCAATAATAGTGCTATGACTTTAGCGCATGACTTCTATTACAAAAATCAGTTAGAAGAGGCCCTCAACTTGGCCTTTACGCAACTGCACTCATAAGACAAAATACCAGCCACGTAACGTGCTTTTTCCTAGGGCTTACCTGCCTCACTGGCTATAATTACCGCAAGAATGGTTGGCCGAAGCAATATAGGCAACTTTTCAGTGGTCACAGCAACATGATCCCATTATCCTCGCCGACCATTGGCTCGATTAATCACTGCAGATGACTATGTCAGATCCTATGCATTACCGTATGACCGCTACAATGCGAACACTTACAGAGCCTCGCAGTGCTAGTCTGAGCAAAGTTATCGCTGCCGGCCTGTTACTGATTCTGCCAATAATTCAAGGCTGCGGGCAAACAGGGGCGCTGTACCTGCCCACAACGCCTGAAGGAAGCGACGCGAACAATAGCAATGCTCCAGCAGAATCAAAAAACAACAGCAATAACGTAAATAGAAGCGACAAAACGTAACCATGACCGAACCGCACTACCTAAACAATCAATTGATGATTGAAGACGTTTCACTCAGCCAGCTAGCAAAAGAAGTGGGTACGCCGTGTTATGTCTATTCACGCAGCGAGCTTGAACGTAACTACCTGGCCTATCGTCACGCACTCGATGCATTTGACTCACAGCGACACAAAGTTTGCTTTGCGGTCAAAGCTAATTCAAATATTGGTGTTTTAAGTGTACTGGCTAATTTAGGCAGTGGCTTTGATATTGTTTCAATTGGCGAATTAGAGCGGGTACTGCTTGCGGGTGGCGACCCCAGCCAGATCGTTTTTTCCGGAGTAGCCAAACTCCGTAACGAAATTGAACGTGCGCTAGATGTAGGCATTCACTGCTTTAACGTCGAATCAGAAACAGAACTGCAACGGCTTGCCAGTATCGCTGAAGAAAAAAATTGCATTGCGCCTATATCGATCCGCGTCAATCCCGATGTTGATGCCGGAACACATCCGTATATTTCAACCGGTCTCAAAGAGAATAAATTTGGCATCAATATTGACCAAGCCCTAGACATTTATCTGCGCGCTCAGCAATGTAGCAGCATACGCATCATAGGCATTGACTGTCATATAGGTTCACAGCTCACAACGACGGCACCATTTATCGATGCCTTGCAGCGTGTATTGACGCTCGTTGATCAGCTCGAAGCCAATGGCATCACACTCGAGCATATTGATGTAGGCGGCGGACTCGGAGTGACCTATCAACAAGAGCAACCACCTACGCCTGGAGACTATGTACAGCAACTCATGCAAGTACTGGGTGACCGTCCACAAACGTTGTTAATGGAGCCGGGGCGATCAATTGCAGCTAATGCAGGCGTTTTACTCACTCGCGTTGACACGATCAAGACGAGTGACGATCGCCACTTTGCTATTGTTGATGCCGCCATGAACGATATGATACGCCCAGCTTTGTATAGCGCCTGGATGGATATTGTCCCCTTGCAAGCCAATAGCTCTGCGCAGTCTCACGAGTATGATATTGTGGGGCCTGTTTGTGAAACCGGCGATTTTCTAGGTAAGCAACGCACATTGGCAATTGCCGAGGGCGACCTACTCTCAGTTAACTCAGCTGGAGCCTACGGGTTTGTCATGTCTTCAAACTATAATTCTCGTGTACGCGCAGCCGAAGTTATGGTTCAAGGTGCCAGCTATCAAATTGTTCGCCAACGAGAAACTCTAGAAGATTTAGTCAAAGGAGAAAGCATCGTAAGCTAGATATAAACGTTGAGGCGCTTTAGTTAGGCCAGCCACATTCAAACAAATATCTTCTTATAAACTATCATGCAACTTCGCTTTACTAAAATGCACGGCTTAGGCAATGATTTTGTTGTAGTTGATTCGCTATCGCAAGATATTAACCTGTCGAGCGAGCTCGTTAGTTTTCTTGCTGATCGTCACCACGGTGTAGGCTGTGACCAAGTGTTACTGATTGAGCCACCCACACAACCAGACATCGATTTTAATTATCGTATTTTTAATGCTGATGGTAGTGAAGTTGAGCAGTGCGGCAATGGCGCGCGATGCTTAGGAAAATACGTGGCGGATAAACGCCTAACTGGCAAACGCAATATCCGCGTAGCCACAATGAATAGCTGCATGCACGTCGAAATCCTCGACGGCAATTTAGTACGAGTCGACATGGGGTTGCCAACTTTCGATCCCCTAAAAATTCCGTTTAAAGCTGAACGACAAAGCGACCGCTATACAATAGAGCACGCATTGGGCACCAACGAATTTGGGGTTGTCTCAATGGGCAACCCGCATGCGGTCTTAGTCGTAGATGATATTCAATCCGCACCGGTTGCCCAGCTAGGCCCTCTTATCGAGCAACATGCGCAATTTCCTGCACGAGTCAATGTAGGATTTATGGAAGTCGTATCCGATGCCGTTATCAAGTTGCGCGTCTTCGAACGTGGCGTTGGCGAAACACTCGCTTGTGGCACTGGGGCATGCGCCGCGGTCGTTGTTGGACAATTACAAGGCTTGTTAGACAAAGAAGTAACCGTACAACTCACTGGCGGCGAACTCAATATTCAATGCTTCGACAAAGACTCGCCTGTTTTGATGTCCGGTGAGGCAATTAAAGTATTCGACGGAAAAATCAGACTATGACTTCGGTAACAGCACCACCACGCACGAACTCCCAAGTGAACCGCAATTCAGGTGAAGCCTCTAATGACATTACTGAACAGCAAGTAGTTAGTTTTCTCAAAAAGACGCCTGAATTTTTTCGTCAAAATCCAGAAATCCTCGCCAATATGTCTCTACCCCATGGCAGTGGCAACGCTGTGTCGCTGGTCGAGCGACAAGTAGCAATATTGCGCGAAAGAAGTATGCAAGCTCGGCACAAAATGAGCGAGCTGGTTGATAACGCTAAAGATAATGATGACTTATTTAATAAGACTCAGGCTCTCGTGGTTGACCTATTAAAAGCTTCTACTATCGATGAATTGTTCGAAATAACGCATACGCATTTCAGCGACTATTTTTCCGTCGAAAGGACAAGCATTCTGATTATTGCTCCGGCGTTAGAAACACTAGCGGGTGAAATCTCACAACCATTTATACGCAGCGAAGCTCATGCCCAAGAAAAAATCGCCAGTGTGCTCTGTGCCGACGCCACGCTATGTGGTGTTTTGCGTGACACCGAATCTGAGTTTCTTTTTTCTTCATCAAACGAAGTCGGCTCCGCCGCAGTGGCCACATGTGAAATCAATACCGATACGCCAAGTACACTAATACTCGCTGTAGCTCACAAAAATACCGATCATTACAACCAGCATACAGGCACGCTCTTTATCGACTATATTGCACAATTTTTACAAATCAAAATCGATCAATTAATCAAAAAAAACGCTAATCCAGAGACTGGCCAGTAGATAAAAAAGTAGTTCGGCGTAGCTGATCCTCGGCAACCCAATCATTAACTAGGCGCGTCAATTAGTATGCCACAACTTGCCTTTGACACTGCGATTAACCAGTTCATTGACCACCTCAAAGTGGTTCGGCGCCTGTCTCCACATACTCAAGCAGCCTATCGACGTGACTTACAACAGTTTTTTTCGTTTTGCCAACAGGGAAAAATCAATCATCCAAACGCTTTAGATGACTCGACTAAACCCATTGCTGTAGCAGACATTGATGCCGTGCTGGTACGCGGGTTTATCAACACCCTGCGCATGAAGGATATGGCAACGGCGTCGGTACATCGCAAGCTATCCAGCATTCGCTCTTTTTTTCAATACTACCTAGAATTCTGTGCCAGCAGCTTAGAAAAAGTCGATCCAACACAGAGCATAAAGGCGCCAAAGACTGCAAAAAAATTGCCGGTAGTGCTCGACGTTGATCAGATCAGCCAACTTTTAGACCAGGCATAAAATAACGATTTTTTAGCGCTACGTGACAACGCAATATTGGAAGTGTTTTATTCCGCAGGCCTACGTCTCGCCGAAGTAGCCTCGCTAGATATTGGCAGTATAGATTTGCAGAGCAAGCAGGTAAAAGTGACAGGGAAAGGGAGCAAGCAGCGGGTACTCCCTCTAGGCTCAAAGGCACTGCAGGCTGTTATCCGTTGGCTACCGGCTCGCAATACTATTGCACAACAAAACAATCACGCATTATTTATTGGTCAACACGGTAAACGGCTTAGTCATCGGTCAGTGCAACTGCGCTTAAAAAAGGCGGCGCAAACACTCGACCATGCTCAAAATTTGCATCCACATATGTTGCGCCACTCGTTTGCTAGCCACATGCTGGAATCAAGCGGTGACTTGCGTGCCGTGCAGGAGCTACTAGGGCACGCCAACCTTTCAACGACACAAATATATACCCATCTCGATTTTCAACAACTCGCAGAAGTTTATGATCAAGCCCATCCTAAGGCACTGCGAAAATCCAAGCCGTCTAAAGCTCAAACATCGCCTCAACGACTAGTAAAGCCAGCGCCGACTGAGCCCAACACAGCATAAATTAATCACTACAACCATAAGCATGCCATGCCAAAAAATCAGATCCCGGAACCTATCAAAATAATCACCTTTGACCTAGATGATACGCTATGGCCGATTCGCCCAGTTATTGAGCGTGCCGAAACAAAGACGTATCGCTGGCTCACAGAAAATGCGCCACAAATAACGGATCAATTTAGCCAGAGTGATATGCTTGCCTTTAAATTGGCGCTCATGCGAAAAGATTCATCGTTACGCCATCGCATCAGCGATATGCGACGCAACGGTTATCGCGAGCTAGCTTTAGCCAGTGGCTACACACCCAGCGAAGCAAGCAAGTTGGCCTCACAGGCGTTCGAGACCTTTATTGAGCTTCGACAACAAGTCAACTGTTTTGCTGGGGTTGAAGCAATGCTAGAAGAGCTTGCAAAAAATTATATGCTCGGAGCTCTGACAAATGGCAATGCCAACCTAAAGAAGATACCTATTGGGCGACATTTTGATTTTTCAATTTCAGCCGAATCAGTCAATGCTAGTAAACCAGATCAAAAAATATTTAACGCTGCGTTAGAGCAGGCAAGTCTTTTTAACGGATCAATGGTGCAGCCAAACGAAGTAGTACATGTAGGAGATGACCTCCACACCGACGTTGGAGGGGCAATGCAAGCCGGATTTTATACCGTATGGCTGCGGGCGAAGCCTGACGAAATGCAAGATTATCTTAAGTATGGCGACGAAGAAGCGTCAACAGTAGCACCTACCATCACTCCGCATGCGACGATCGACACCATTACTGCATTACCCAAAGCACTAAGCGGGATTCAATACAGCCAATAAAAACCTCTGCTCATACTGTATTGGTGCGCTCAGCCTTAACATTACACTTTAGTGCGTGAGCGGTGGCCTCTTTACTTATTAAATAGGCCGACTGCCGTAATTACTCTCAGGTTTTCTTGGTGGATCAGCCATAACATTAGGCTTCACATTAACGATAGCCCCACCCATTCGTAAAAATTTTTCAACTTCCGTTTCTAGCTCTGTACGAACTCGCTCTCGACTCGCGACATTGCGCGTCTCAGCAACTTCATCTTTTGAACCAATAAAAGTAAGGTCTACACTAACTTTCTTTTGGTAATCCACTGGCTCAGATTTCGATTTGTTAGATCGAGCCTTGACTGATGGTTTAGCTCGATTAGATTTAGCAGTTGTCGCTGATTTTTTTGTCACAGCGACTTCTGTCTTCTCAGATAATTTTTTAGGCGAGGTCGCTTTCGCGCCAACCTTGGTAGCAGAAGACTTTTTCTCTATCGGTTTTTTGGCAGCCACAGACTTAGCTTTGACCGCTTTACTTTTCAACGGCGTTTTAGCGGCCGGCTTTTTCTTGGCGGTCGCACTTTTAACGCGTGTGGTTGGAGACGGTGATTTGACAACGGCTTTTTTACTCACAACTATACTCACTATTTTGTCAGGAAAACGCTTAAAGCGAACGTGTTTCAGCTAGCCTCACCCGCTTCTTCAAGTCAAACAATCAGACTTTAGAAAGAACATAATTTGAACGGCTGAGCGCTACCTTTTTCGAAGTAAGTATAGTTATAGCTAAATTCTGAGAAACCGCCATCAAAGAAAAAGTTAAAAAAAAATTACTGCAGGCCCAGTTCACAAAAAAAATAAAAAGCACCAGATGTTGTGGGGTTAGGCATGCAAGAGCACAAGCAAATTTGAAAGTACTGTAAAAAGACCGAAGTACAAAGCAAAGTACGTGAGTACAACTTTTAAGCAAAAGGAAGTGTTTGCTCCGGCCATACTCAATGGCCAAGAGGCAAAAATAACCAGGCAAACAAAAGCACATGCCGAAGCAGGTTAATCAATACCAATGTGCTAATGAACTTGCAGCCACCTCGGACGAGGCCGCTGGGTTAATTGCATCTTATGTTGCGCCGATTGCACGGCGCGAACAACAGATACGGCAAGCGGTGTTAAACAGCTTCGTCGCCACGCTCGTCGGTGCGAATGCGAATGATTTGCTCGAGATTAGTAATAAATATTTTGCCATCGCCGATCTTGCCGGTTTTAGCCGACGCGCTAACCGCCTCAATAACCTGATCTACTAAATCATCGCCAACGGCAATCTCTAGCTTCACTTTAGGTAAAAAATCAACCACGTATTCTGCACCACGGTAGAGCTCGGTATGTCCTTTTTGGCGACCAAAGCCTTTCACTTCGGTGACAGTTACACCCTGAACACCAACATTGGATAATGCTTGTCGAACGTCGTCAAGTTTAAACGGTTTAATGATGGCTGTTACGAGCTTCATGCAGTTATTCCTCGTTTTCTATAATGGGGCAAAACTTTTCAAATAAGTTTTAATTGATTTAACTTAGCTCGACTAACGCCGAGTAGGGTACTAATGGCGCTAATAGCCATAATTTGTAAAGGTACTGCTTTGCCCTAATGATAGCAAGTATTGTTTAGTGCGCCGCGCACAAATTCGGTGCAAAAAAAAGGGCGCCAAAGGCGCCCCGAAACGTTACATATTAATTAACCTTTAGAGCTTGCAAACTCAGGATAAGCCTCCATCCCACATTCCGAGAGATCGACGCCGTCGTACTCTTCTTGTTCACTCACTCGGATGCCCATAATAGCCTTAATAGCCAGCCAAACAATCAAGCTTGTCACAAAGACCCAGACGAAGATTGCTAACAATCCAACGATCTGCCCGCCAAAACTTGCGTCGCCAAAAATGGCCACTGCCAACACACCCCAGATACCAACCGTACCGTGGACTGAAATAGCGCCAACAGGATCATCTATTTTGATTTTGTCCAGGAGCACGATACTTAGTACAACTAAGACTCCGCCAATCGCACCTATGATGGTAGACATTAGGGCAGATTGAGATGCCGGATCAGCTGTAATCGCCACCAAACCTGCCAAAGCGCCGTTAAGTGCCATGGTCAAATCTGCCTTGCCGAACATCAAGCGCGCAAGAATCAAAGCCGCAATTAATCCGCCAGAGGCAGCAGCATTCGTATTCATAAACACGTTGGCCACTTCGTTCGCAACTTCAATACCGCCAAGCTTGAGCGTTGAGCCACCGTTAAAGCCGAACCAGCCCATCCACAGGATGAAGGTACCCAGCGTAGCCAGCGGTAAATTAGCACCCGGTATCGCCTGAGCGCTGCCATCCTTGCCATACTTACCTTTACGTGCACCCAGTACAAGTACACCCGCTAATGCCGCTGCTGCACCTGCCATATGAACGATACCAGAACCAGCATAATCGCTGTAATCAAGGGCACCCAAGAACGGCACATCTTTGCCACCCCAAGTCCAACCGCCTTCGATAGGATAAATAAAGCCCGTCATAACAACAGCAAACAGTAGGAATGCCCAGAGCTTCATTCGCTCCGCTACAGCGCCAGACACGATTGACATGGCCGTTGCAACAAATACAACTTGGAAAAAGAAGTCTGATGCACCGGAATACACCGAATCACCGTCAAAACCATTTTCAGCTGATGCCGCAAGTACCGCTGCTTTGTCGAGGCTACCAGTCGTGTCAACGCCTGATAAGAAGAAGCCACCGTCATACATAAACTGATAACCGCAAACCATATACATGGTACTAGCGATCGCGAAAAGTGAAATATTTTTGGTAAGAATTTCGGTCGTATTCTTCGAGCGAACCAAACCGGCTTCAAGCATGGCAAAGCCCGCTGCCATCCACATTACTAACGCACCACAAATCAAAAAGTAGAAAGTGTCTAGTGCGTATTGGAGTTCAAAAATTTGATTTTCCATTACTGTATACCTCAATGTTCTAATAAATTAACCGGCCACCAATAGTTTGGTATGCTCGGACCTATAGCGCTTCGTCGCCGGTCTCACCTGTTCTGATCCGAACGGTTTGCTCAATGTTGGTTACGAAGATTTTTCCGTCGCCAATCTTGCCGGTGTTTGCAACCTTAGCGATGGCTTCAATTGCACTGTCGGCAATATCATCAGCAACACCCGCCTCGACCTTTACCTTCGGCAGAAAATCGACCACATACTCTGCTCCGCGATAGAGTTCGGTATGTCCTTTTTGTCGACCAAAGCCTTTTACTTCGGTAACGGTAACGCCCTGCACTCCGATATCGGAAAGTGCCTGACGAACGTCGTCTAACTTAAATGGTTTAACAATTGCTGTTATTAACTTCATTGGTAGATGCCCTCTGTGTTCGATAAAAGAATTCCGTGCGGACATGCACAGTATCGTCACATGCAACAAAGCATCCTCCGTGCCAGTTCATAAATAACTATTTAAAACAGTGGGTTATAGTATTTTTCGGATAAAAAAAGACAGTCGGCGAGGTGTTCAGAGCACACATTAGCGCGCGCCGCACCGCGATGGTGCGAACCGGTACGATTACATCAAGGTAGCCGAGCCACCCGCTTGAACACTTGCCGCCCGAGCATGGCTGTTGGATAATCAAAGATCACCATGTAAGGAACTCAGTCATCGATACGCCGACAATTACCAGCTTTATCAAACAAGCATCGGAACTCTTACCGGGGCATGCCGCGAACTTAAAGAAAGATTTTGAACGCAATTTGCGCCCAATTATTGAGAGCAAGCTCGCTGAGCTGAACCTAGTTACGCGTGATGACTTTGAGCAACAGTTGCGGCTGCTTGAAAGACTAGAATCTCAAGTTACTCAACTTGAGGCACAGTTAGCCTCTTTGAAAAAACCACCGTCCGACTAGGCCCAATACCCACCAACCTAGTAAGCGCTATCACTCTGCAGCAACAGATAGTCATTCATTAAAAAATCAGGTAACCGCAGCAAGAACAGCTTTCATAAAAAACCACTCATTTATCAAGGACGATAAACATGGCACTCGCACTCACCCTATCTCGGGCCAACCAAGGCATTGATGCACCACTTGTCAGCGTCGAAACTCATCTATCTAACGGCCTGCCGGCTTTTACCATCGTTGGTCTCCCAGAGGCTGCCGTTAAAGAAAGTCGCGACCGTGTAAGAAGCGCGATCATTAATTCCCATTTTGAATTTCCCTCTCGACGTATTACCATCAACTTGGCACCAGCCGACCTCCCCAAGCAAGGCAGTCGGTTTGATCTTGCCATTGCGCTGGGCATTCTTGCCGCGTCAGGCCAATTACCCAAAGATAAGCTCCGGCAATATGAATTTATAGGAGAGCTGTCATTATCTGGCGAGTTACGCCACGTACGCGGTCTGCTACCAGCGTTGTTAAAAACCGATAAAGCACGCACGATGATCGTACCGCTTGCCAATCAAGCTGAAGCGAGCCTACCCATTAATTCGGCAGCGATCGTCGCCACGCACATTCTTCAAGTTTGTGCTCATTTAAATGGCAGTGCCGAAATCGCGCCGCTTAAAAAGATTGAGCCGCCCAGTCGAGATCGGTTAGAACAGGATCTCGCCGATGTCGCGGGGCAGCCCCAAGCAAGAAGGGCTTTAGAAATTGCGGCAGCCGGGGGACATAACTTACTATTTAGCGGCCCTCCTGGAACGGGAAAAACTATGCTTGCATCCCGCCTTGGCTCTCTATTACCGCCGCTAAGTGAAAAATTTTCAATTGAAGTCGCAGCGATTCAATCATTGGCGGGAAAAGTGGTCGATGGCAGCAGCTGGGGGCGGCGACCTTTTCGCAGGCCGCATCACACGGCCTCTGCAGTAGCGTTAGTAGGCGGCGGTAGCAACCCTCGCCCCGGTGAAATATCACTGGCTCATCGCGGCATTCTTTTTTTAGACGAGCTTCCAGAATTTGACAGAAAAGTGCTTGAAGTATTGCGCGAACCGCTCGAGTCCGGCTCAATCACTATTTCTCGGGCTGCGCAACAAGTAGAGTACCCCGCAAAATTTCAACTAGTAGCGGCCATGAATCCTTGTCCGTGCGGATTTTTTGGCGATACCCGACAAAGTTGCAGCTGCTCATCGGCGCAGTTACAACGCTACAAAGCCAAGCTTTCAGGGCCACTACTAGATCGCATTGATATGCACGTCAATGTCAGCCGCCTACCCACACATATGCTGCTCAATAACGAAACGGCGAAAAGCATAGAAACAAGCTCAGCCGTTAGAAAAAGAGTGATCCGAGCGCAAGAAATACAATTCAGTCATCGTAAGAAAATGAATGCCAATCTTCAAGCTAGTGAATTAATAGATGCGCAATGGATCGAGCCAGACGCTCTAGATTGGCTGAGTAGCGCAATTGAAAAGCTTGGCCAATCAGCTCGAGCATTTCACCGAATTCTACGCGTTGCAAGAACCATTGCCGATTTAGAAATTGAAAAGTCCGCGCCCACAAATCGATTATCGCAGCTGAGAGTAAACACTGCACACATAAAAGAGGCGCTGGCCTTCCGACAATTTACGGACAGGCAATAAGGATAACGTGCTAATTATAATGACCCGTGCTGAAATATATCACTGTATTGTAAACCAATAAAATGACACTCAGCGCACAAATATTAATTTGCACTATACAAGTGCCTTTCTTTTCTAGCTATTACTTATAAACCAGCTAATGATCAACGAATTTACCTCGACAGGATTTTCTTGATGGACAAAATGTCCCGAGCCATCAATCCGTTCAACTCGAAAACCGCGAGGATAATCTTTAGCTAACACGGTATAGTCGAATACTCTTGTATCAACACAGCCATCATTGGCACCTGTTATAGCTAAGTTAGGCACCAAAATTTTTTTTATATCACTCATCAACGAGTGTCGAAAACCAAGTATTAGAGGTAAAGAAGCATTTTGTCGATAATAACTAAGCATGGCCTTAACAACGCCCGGCTGCGAAAATGTTTCACACAGGTCACTCCACTGCGCATTCGTAAGCACTTGATCGGGAGACCAACGCCGCCTCAAAAAACGGATGAATTGCCAATCTCCTTGGCGTATTAAATAATCAGACAAAACCGGTATTTGATTAAAGAACATATACCAAGAATTTAAAATCTGCAGCGGCACGCCCGCCAAACCTTCCCGAATAAATCGTGCAGGATGCGGCACTGCCATAGTGGTCAACGATAGAAACCGGTCTGGCGCGATTGCCGACGCCGCATACGCAATTGCAGCCCCCCAGTCGTGACCAACTAGATGTACTTTATCGAGATGCAACTCATCTAGCCATGCAAAAACATCTTGCGCTAGACTTGCCAAATGATAATCAGCATCAGCAGTAATAGACGAAGGCTCATAACCGCGCAAGGCGGGGATTAATACGCGATAACCTGCGGCAACAAAGTCGTCAATTTGAAGGTAGAAGGAATTAGCATTGTCTGGAAAGCCATGCAAGCACAGCACCACTGACCCACTGTTATCCTGGCCATAAAAACGAGCACTAAATTTTCGCGCTCCATTGTGCAGTGTTATTGCTTCCACAGCTTGCCGTAATCCTAATCAAAACTAACCGGCTAAAAAACGCCCTGCTAATGTTGCAAAGAAAATTATTTATTAGGATTAATTAAAAACTTTTGGCCGGTCTGCTTGGCGTTGTACTTTAAAATAGCGGCCGGTTCCATTGCCTCGTCCAAGCTCAATGTGTCGGTAAAATCAATAGCAAAGGTCGTTTGAATTTCATCTGCTACACGTTTATATAACTCCGCCACACGCTCAGGAGACACTTTTCCTAAAAACTGCATCAGCAAGAAGCCGCCAATACCCCACGACATACCGTAAGCACGATTTAAAGTGGTAGGAGCCATCGCTAAGCCGCCGTAAATATAGACCTGCTTATGCATGGGCGAACCATAGGTGTTAAAACCAACAGCGTCTTTACTGCCGTTAGATTCCATCGCTGTGAGTATATCGCTAGCAAGCTCACCGCCACCAATTGCGTCAAACGCCAGAGTAGCGCCCGTTTCTTCGATGGCTTTGGCAAGGTCTTGCTTATAAGTGTCGCTCGAGGAATTAACTACATGGACAGCACCTATACCTTTGAGTAATTCAACTTGCTCTTCTTTACGCACAATATTGACCAACGGAACATTTTCAGCCAAGCAAATTTTCACCAACATTTGTCCAAGGCTCGAGGCGGCAGCAGTATGCACAAGCGCAGCATGACCTTCCATGCGCATGGTATCGACCATACCCAATGCGGTGAGTGGATTAACGAATGATGATGCCGCCTGCGCCGCTGCAGTGCCTTCATTATGAACGATGCACATCTGTACGGGTACAGTACAATATTCTGCGTAAGTAGCGCCCGACAGCACACCGACAGTTTTTCCCAGCAGCGCTTTTGCCGCTGGACTATCGCCTGCCTCAACCACGACACCTGCGCCTTCGTTACCCACGGGCAAAACCATATCTAAGCGCGACTTTAAGCGCGATAAAATCGCTGGATGTACCGGAGCCGTTAATAAACTGCCGTCTTCCGACAAGCTAGCCGATGTCAGATCAGCGGGGCCAAACATCGGCCACATGTCCGAAGGATTAATCGGCGCCGCTTCAATTTTTACCACTACTTCATGGGGTTTTGGAGCCGATCTGTCGACAGTGCGCAACGAAAACTCTAATTGCCCCGCTGAAGTGATGTTTGAAAAAAGCTGTTTTGATTGGCTCATGATAAATTAAATCCTGCAGTGGGCGAATAGAATGCGATAAACTGGGCGCTGATTCTATCATCGGCTGGCGCTTCTATATAATCAATTCTTTGTAATGCTCGGCTACAAATCACCCCAGCGATTTTGCAATAAACTCAATGCAACCATAGGAGCAGTTTCAGTGCGGAGAATGCGCTCACCCAATCGCACACAAACAAAACCCGCCTCGGCCGCCGCTGCAATCTCACCTTCCTCAAAGCCACCCTCAGGCCCCACAAGCACACACGCTCTAGAAGGCGCAGCAACAAACTGTTGAGAAAAATCGTTAAATGCAGTCCCCGTCGGTTGCATTGTTAAACGCGCCTCACTGGGAGATAAAGCAGGGAGATTGTCCAACCACTCACTCAACAGTAAAGGCGAATTGAGCTGAGGAAGAATGGTCCGACCAGACTGCTCACAAGCGCCAATTAAAACTGCCTGCCAATGAGCCAATTTTTTTTCTGCGCGACCAGAGTTAAGCTTGACCTCAACGCGCCGAGTCAGCAGCGGTTGGATTTCGCTAACTCCAAGCTCCGTGGCCTTTTGCATGACCCAGTCCATCCGATCACCTTTCGAAATAGCAATCGCAAGCGTCGTATGTAACGGTGATTCTACACTTGTGGCCAGTGGCCGACGGGCCTGAACGGTTACCGCCACCGCCCTACGTGAGACGGCAGTGACAACGGCATCAAATTCGTTAGCTTTGCCATCAAACAAAACGAGTGCTGAGCCGACAGTCACACGAAGAACATGGATAAGATAATGATTGTTACGCGTCTCAAGTTCCGTCTCAAGACCATCGACAAGCATTTGCGAACAAAAGAGTCTAATTTGGCGCATAGTCGGCGTTATATCTTTTCAATCCCTAAGTTTTTGCAAATCGCCTCAACTGGACCAGACTGATTCATAGTGTAAAAATGCAGACCTGGAGCACCTAAAACAATAAGCTTTTCGCATAACTCCGTCACGAATTCACTACAAAACTCTTTACAGCCTTGCGCATCATCCTTTAACGCTTCAATACGGTAATCAAGCCAACGCGGAATATCCGCTCCACAGTTCGCCGAGAAACGCTTGAGGTTACTGAAATTGGTAATCGGCATAACACCGGGATAAATAGGGTGATCAATACCTACCTTTGCACAGCATTCCATAAACTGTTCGTAGGCATCGGCGTTATAAAAATATTGTGTGATGGCGCTGTTGGCACCAGCCGAAAATTTATTTTTCAAAAAACCAACATCACTATCGTAAGATTCCGCTTCAGGATGAATCTCAGGATAAGCGGCCACAGCAATATGAAAAGTATCGCCGTAATGCTGGCGAATAAACTCTACTAACTCGTTAGCATGAACCAAACGCGAACCATCGCCATAGCCCGATGGTAAGTCGCCGCGCAATGCAACAATACGCCTCACACCAGACTCAGCATACTGATCAATAAGCTGCTTAATGCTAGCTTCGCTGTCACCACCAAATGACAAATGCGGTGCAATATCACAGCCTGCATGCAAGCCGTCCAACACGACGGTTTTAGTATTGTCCCGAGTTGATCCACCGGCACCATAAGTAACCGAAAAAAAATCGGGGCCAAGCTGTTGTAGACGATCTCGCGTGGACTGAAGATTTTTAGCACCGACATCAGTTTTGGGCGGAAAAAACTCAAAACTGAGCCGATGTTGTTTGGTTAAAGCCATAAAAATATCTCGTTAAAGCGAAGTAAAAATACTAATCATTAATATTTGTACTGCTCTACTTTGAACGGACCTTCAACCTTAACGTTGATATACTTAGCCTGTTCATCGGTGAGGCGCGTGATAACACCACCAAAACCACGCACCATATGCTCAGCAACCTCTTCGTCAAGTTTTTTAGGTAGTACTTCAAGCGTGATTGATCGATTTTCTTGATCGGCAGATTTTTGCCCGAACAAATAAATCTGTGCCAAAACCTGGTTGGCAAACGAACCATCCATAATGCGCGACGGATGACCTGTTGCATTACCTAAGTTCACTAGACGGCCCTCAGAAAGCAAAATTAAATAATCAAGGGGGTCGCCACCGCGGTGTATTTTATGAACCTGCGGCTTAACTTCTTCCCATCTCCAGTTTTCACGCATGTAAGCAGTATCAATTTCATTATCAAAGTGGCCAATATTACAAACTACCGCGCCATTTTTTAGGCTTTGTAAAACTGCCGAATCACAAACGTTATAGTTGCCCGTAGACGTCACCACCAAGTCAGTATTTTGTAACAGTGCTGTGTTGGCGTCCTTTGCGTCGCCTGTATTAATACCGTCGTTGTAAGGTGAAACTACTTCGAAGCCGTCCATGCACGCCTGCATCGCACAAATCGGGTCAATTTCAGAAATTCGGACAATCATGCCCTCTTGTCTGAGCGATTGCGCAGAACCTTTACCGACATCACCGTAGCCAATCACTAATGCTTTTTTACCTGATAGCAAATGGTCGGTGCCACGCTTGATCGCGTCATTGAGCGAGTGACGACAGCCATATTTGTTATCGTTTTTAGCTTTAGTCACCGAATCGTTGACATTGATTGCCGGTACTTTTAACTCACCGCTCTCAAGCATTTCTTGTAAACGATGAACGCCAGTAGTGGTTTCTTCAGTGATGCCATGAATTTTATCCAGCATGGCAGGATATTTATCATGTAATATTTGAGTCAGGTCGCCGCCGTCATCCAGTACCATATTAGCCGCCCAAGGCTGGCCATTTTTTAGAATAGTTTGCTCAATACACCATTCATACTCTTCTTCAGTTTCACCTTTCCATGCATAAACGGCCACGCCCGTTGCAGCGATAGCCGCGGCAGCGTGATCTTGCGTTGAAAATATATTGCATGATGACCAGCGCACTTCTGCGCCTAAGGCGTTTAGCGTTTCAATTAACACACCTGTTTGAATAGTCATGTGGATACAGCCTAAAATTTTTGCTCCCTTTAGAGGCTGCTCATCTGCATATTTAACTCGCAAAGCCATAAGAGCTGGCATTTCGGTTTCTGCAATATCAAGCTCCTTTCGGCCCCACTCGGCAAGACTGAAATCGGCAACTTTATAATCTGGCGTTGAATTAATAGACTGTACTTGGCTCATAATTTTTTCCTACTGTTAGATAAATTCTACTGTCACTGAAGTTTTCTACTAAATTAATTTAACGTTCCCCTAACCCACTATCGCAAGTAATGCATCGACCTTGTCGGTTTTTTCCCACGTAAATGCGGTGAACGTGTCTGATTTATTATTTCCATTTTCTTCCCATGTATATGTATGTTCAAACGGCTGACGACCAAAATGCCCATAAGCCGCCGTGAGTTGATACATAGGGTGCTGCAAATCCAAAGTGCTAGTGATTGCATAAGGGCGCAAATCGAATGTTTTTCGAATGGCTGCAATTAAAACGTCGTCGCCCACTTTGCCTGTTCCAAAAGTATTAACAGATATTGACGTTGGCTCAGCGACGCCAATTGCATAAGACACCTGAATTTCACAACGATCAGCAAGCCCTGCCGCCACAACATTTTTAGCCACATAACGGCCTGCATAAGCCGCCGAGCGATCAACCTTAGAGGGGTCTTTACCCGAAAACGCACCGCCGCCATGACGAGCCATACCACCATAAGTGTCAACAATAATTTTTCGCCCAGTTAAGCCACAGTCACCCACTGGCCCGCCAATCACAAAGTTACCGGTCGGATTAATATGATACTGGGTGTTCGCATGCAGCCATTCAGCCGGCAAAACTGGCAAAATCACGTGCTCTTTAACGGCTGCCTGTAAGTCATGCAAATCAATCTCAGGATCATGCTGCGTAGACAACACTACTGCATCAATAGCTACCGGCACACCATTTTCATAACGCAAGGTGACCTGGCTTTTAGCATCCGGGCGCAGCCATGGCAATACACCTTGTTTGCGTAACTCAGCCTGCTTTTCAACTAACCTATGCGAATAGTGGATCGGCGCAGGCATCAACATATCGGTCTCGTTAGTTGCATAACCAAACATCAAGCCTTGGTCACCGGCGCCTTGATCTTCTGGCTTTGCTCGATCGACCCCCTGATTGATGTCAGGTGATTGCTTACCTATAGCGTTAAGCACAGCGCAACTAGCGCCGTCAAAGCCGACCTTTGAACTGTTATAGCCAATGCCTGTAATAACATTGCGAATGATATCCTCAAGGTCGACGTAGCAGGTGGTAGTCAGTTCACCGGCGACAATCGCCATGCCGGTTTTAACCAATGTTTCAACGGCAACACGTGCATCAACATCGCGGGCAATAATGGCGTCAAGGACTGCATCAGATATTTGATCGGCTAATTTGTCGGGGTGCCCCTCTGAAACAGACTCCGATGTAAAGACATTATATTCGCTCATAAAAAATTCCTACCCACTCCATTGTGATCAAAAATATCAAAAAATTATTGAGGCTTCCTAGCTCAAGCCAGGGCTTTAACTAGCAACTCATTATTAGGGCTTTAACTAGCAACTCATTATTAAGGTATGTATTGACTATAAATCTCATCAATTCTTTATATAGGCATGGATTTGTATGCGAAATCCATTACGCAGAGCCGTATAACTGCCCGCAACTCGTGTCAGCCCGGCCATCTCGGCCCATTGGGCCAGCTGCACTTCCTGAAAACCTAACCAAACATCTCCCGCGGCTTCTCTAACCCAGCTCTGATCGTGTTGACATAATTCTGAAACAATAAATATTCCTGCCACAGCCAGCAGCTCCGCTGCCTCTTGAAAAATTAGCTGCGGCTTTACATTGTGATGTAACACCATGTTGGCAACAATGCAGTTCGCTTTGCGAGCTGAAACAGCCCCACCGGTATTGAGCTGCCGAGTAAGATCAAGTAAGTCTGTGGTGGTGCCATGAATAAAACCGATATTGCCCAAATTTTTGCGCGTTGCTGTACGACGACAACGCTCAAGCATAGACTCAGCGTTGTCCAAGGCAATAACGTGCTCAAAACGCTGCGCAAGATCGGCCAAGTACGTGCCCTCACCGGGTCCAATCTCAATGGCCTGTTTATACGAGAGTGGTTGTTGAGGCACCTGTAATAAAGTATCAATTAATTCATTGAGCGCATCACGATACTCATCGATGGGCGCAATCAAGTCCTGCTGAGCCTTAAACTGCTCACTATGCTCGGCAAAAAACTTTAAAGAGCATTCACTGCGATGCTGCTGCGCCCGGTCTACGGCATGCTGCATAACTGAATCGAGCGGCTGAGCGTCGATGCTCGCGAACAACTGACTCACTAGTGCCTCGTTATTGCTTACTGCTGGCAGCGCTCGCCGATAAAAAATGGCGTTACCTTCGCGCCGAGTAGTCACCAAGCCCGCTAGGGCCAACACCTTTAAGTGGTGGCTCATAGCCGATTGTTTGATTGCAAAAAGGTTACAAAGCTCCAGCACACCGTAAGAATCGTGTTGCAGCACTTGTAAAATGTTCAAGCGCAGACCATCGGCACTAGCCTTGAGCAAAGCCTCAACGCCAGCCATTCCTACCCGATCCATTCCGCTTACGGGCGCTTTTTTAATTGCTGATGAGGCCATCATAGAGACCCGAATACTCGGCTAACCCTTTAATAATTGTTTACGGTAATCAAGGCGCACAACGCTTGACGGGCATAAAAACCAACTTATGTTGATATAGATCGGCGAAGTGTAAACGCTTCGCCAATCTATATCAATAGTAATCAATATAAATATAAAATCGTGCAATAACAATAGCCTGAAATGAAATAAGTAAGCTGGCAGGGGCTGTTTTTAGAGGCGGAGGGCCAAAACATCTTGCAATGGCAGCAAAATCGAGGGGATTTGAAACGACCGAATTAACAAAAAGAGAGGGGCAAGAAAAAAGTCTATATTTATTAAATAGTTATGGTCGATCAAGCCGATATTTCAAGGGCTTGCTCAATAGCTGAAAGAGCATGGCACCCTGCTCAGGTATAAAGCTAGCGATGTAAAATAAACGTTTGCAAGTGCTGCTCGACCCAGTTGACATTAGGAATGCCGGCCGTTTTTTGATCAAGCATCACCGACATCACTTCAGCTCGGCCGCGAGGCCGCCCTTCGTAGGGCTTAATTTGATCGTCGGTGATGTCCAGGATCGTGGGCCGACCACTCACGACCACTGCGTACTGGGGTAAATGCCCATGCCCCAAGGTGCTCTCAACAACGGCAACATGCTGCACTAAGGCCGCGGGCACAGCCATTGAGCCATTGAGAGCCTCGAAGCTAATCAGTGGCACCGCTTGGCCTCGCCACTGTATGTAGCCCACAAACCACTCTGGCGATTCAACCTTAACCTCGATATCACTGGGTTCAAAAATTTCAGCGATCATCACATCAGGCAGCAGCAGGTGATCGGTCTGCAACGGCAATAACATCACAGTGAGGTTAAACAAAGAATGATCTTGCTGGAGTGCTTCCATTAAATAAGAACCTTTACCTTTAAGAATGTTCGTTTTGCCGATTTAAAAAGACGCGCGGCCATAATAAAAAACATCAACAACTAACGGCCGTAGAGCCAGCTTTGTCGGGAAGAAACTCGCTGATAGTACTAATTAAATGGCTATCTTGGTATGGCTTGCCTAAAAAGCCATTTGCGCCTAGCCCAATGGCCCGCTCGCGATGCTTGTCGCCGGTGCGTGATGAAATCATAACAATGGGCATCGATGCCAAACGCTCTTCGTGCCTTACCCGAGTGACTACCTCGAAGCCATCGAGTCGCGGCATCTCAATGTCGAGCAGCATAATATCGGGCGTTATCCCTTCCAATTTCTCGATTGCATCCAGCCCATCTTTTGCGGTGATGACCTCAAAGCCCTGCCGCTCAAGTAAGCGGGTAGTCACTTTACGTACCGTAACCGAATCATCGACGACCATAACCAAAGTGCAATCACGCTCTGCAGGCTGCGCAATTAAGCTGCTAACACCATCAATGGACCACTTCGCAGCATTACGCGCCAATGCGGCCAAATCGGCAATCATGACGACGCTACCATCGCCCAGCACAGTCGCGCCCGAAATACCCTCGATGTTGGATAGTTGCGGACCTAAACTCTTTACGACAATTTCGCGACTTCCTAAGAGCCGGTCAACCTGAAACGCAACCAGCTTATCGCCCGAGCGCACGAGTAAAACGGGCAATGCACCCACCATATCAGCGCTGTACTGGGGCTCACTGCCATTGACCAATGAACCTAGGTAGCGAAAATCGTAACGCTGACCTGCATACATAAAATCAATAGCGGAGTCGCCATAGTACTCTTCTAACTCGTACGGACTCACTCGCACGATGCCCTCAATCGAATCTAACGGCACCGCAAGCGTTTCGCCACCAGCACCGACTAACAGGGCACGATTCATCGATACTGTGAACGGCAACCTAAAGATGAACGTCGTGCCTTTGCCTTGCTCAGACAGCAGCTCTAGCGTACCGCCAAGATCATGAATTTCTTTTTGCACAACATCCATGCCGACTCCGCGACCAGAAATCTGTGTAATTTTAGCTGCAGTGCTAAAGCCTGCCGACATAATAAACTGCTTGATTTCATCATCCGAAAGCTCATCGCCTTTTTTGATTAAGCTTAAAGCCAAAGCCTTTTTCTTAACGGCATCAACATCAATGCCTTTCCCGTCATCACTTAATCTAATAACAACATCGCCACCCTCGCGATTAATATCGAGATGGATAGAGCCGCTCTCAGGCTTGCCCGATTTTTTTCGATCCGCTGTAGTTTCAATGCCGTGATCGATGGCATTGCGTATCACATGTTCAAGGGGAACGGCCATGCGCTCAATGACCGATCGGTCTAGCTCTCCTTCGGCGCTACCAATAGTAAAGCTCACTGGCTTATCAAGCTCGCCACTCACCTGCCGTATAGTTCTTCGTAAGCGCGGCACAATGGCCCGAGACAACGGCACGGTACGTGTGCGCATCAAGCCCTCTTGCATCTCGGTATTAACGCGCGCCTGCTGAAGCAATAATGTTTCAATGTCTCGAGTTTTATCTTTCAGTGTTATCTTCAGATCTTTCAGATCAGAAGCCGACTCCACTAATGATTTGGAAATCTGCTGGAACTGAGAATAACGGTCCATTTCTAACGGATCAAATTCATCGAGGCCTTCAATTTCGACTTGCTCCTGACGAAAACTAATTTGCGCTTCGGTCTCTATTTCTAACCTTCTTAACTGTTCTTTTAGCCTCTCAACGGTCGCATCAATTTCATCAATAGAACGCGTAAATTCATTCGTTTTTTCCTCCATGAGTGACCGAGAAATACTGGTTTCGCCTGCTAAGTTAACTAACTTTTCAAGCAATTGAGCATCGACCTTAACGGTCTCTGAGACGCGCTTCTCTTCTTCAGGCCCAGACTCGGCATTCCTATGGCCCACCAATTGAATTTTTTCACGCCGGGTTACATTAGCAAAATGCGTAATCAAATCAGCAAGAAAATGGCTGACCTTTTTGAAAAAGTTGGCGTCGATTTTTATACGTTGATTACTGGCCGATTCTAAAAGCGATTCAAACTCATGACAAATATCGCCCACATCCTCTAGACCCGCCATACGCGCACCACCTTTGATAGTGTGCAATGGTCGCAATAGACTCTCAAGATAGGATAATTCATTTTGGTCATTAAGCCATTCGCCAACACTGGCCTCAAGCTCTTCAATAAGATCTTGTGACTCTTCAAGGAAAATAGCTACAATTTCATCATCCATGAACTCAATATTTGATTTACTTGCAGTATCCTCAGCCTGCTTACTCGATGCAGCAATACGCCGTGCCAAAGCCTCATCGGATTTGACTAAACCCAGCAGCTCGTCTGTTGTAGCTACTGCCACCACCGCTTGCCCTGCCGCGAGACAGTCCAGCATATCTTCAAGATCTAAATGCGCTTGCATTAAAGTGCTATAAAAATGGTAGTGCAGCCCAACAACAGCACTGCATTGATACGACACCAGCATCGCCTCAACCAATTCTTTAATCGGTTGAATAGCAGCGCCTGCATCCGCAATGGATTCAAGCCCAGCAATTAACGTATCAAATTGTGTCGGTACACTTGCCTGCGAGCGCCAAGCTCGCAAGAATTGGCGCCCATCAACAATTAAACCACTGAGCGCAAGTAGGCCGCTATGATCTTCAGCATCGATAGTGGTGTTTGATGCCGCGAGTGTTCTCTCAAGCTCAACATGATAGTCCTCATCGAGTTGCTCGGTTAGCTCGATAGTATCTGGGGTGCCTGCTAGGAAATTCATAAGCCATTGAGAAGTGCGGATCAAAAGGCTGTGCTGATTCGCATGGCTTGAGTTACTGCCGCCCATATGCGCAACCAATAAATTAGCTGACTCCATGATATTTGCAACTGGTTGAATTTCGGCAATTCGAGAGCCGCCCACCAAAGTATGAAATGCTCGCTTAACACGCTCGCTGGGCACGACATTCGCGCCTTCACTAAGGCTATCGGTATATTCAGTAATAACCGCTAACTGCAGAGCCGCTTCTTCAAAGAAAATATCGCGCAGGGTATAGTGGGAATCACGTGTGCTGCTATCGACCTCATTTGACGTCACTTCAACTACAGGAATAACGCCAGCCTCTTCTTTAATTGTTTCTTCATGAGCTTCTTGCTCTTGCACTTCTTGCTCATTGATTTGAGTGCTATCTTCATCGCTGGCTTTATCTGGATGAGTCGCGCGCTCGTCTTGCGCGATGGCGTCTTGCGTAATGACATCCTGACTAGTGGCTTCGAACCTATTCGTTTCAGGCATAGTCGTTTCAGGCATAGCCGTTTCAAGCATAGTCGCTTCAGTCATAGTCGCAGCAAGCTGCACAGCGCTTAATAACTGCATAGACTCGCCAATTATTACTTGGGCATTCGAATCAGCAGTTAATAATTCACACCTGGCTATAAAGCTTTCTAGCGCTGGTATGAAAGGTACAAAGCGCTGAGAAAAATTCTGAATTAACACGCTAAGATAGGTTGCTGCCTCTTCGACAAAAGCAATACGGTTTTCATCAAGCTTAACTTTTTTATCGATAACGGCATTAAGTAGACTTTCAACAGCCCATGCCGCATCACCTAAGTGTTCTGCCATCGCCATGCGACCACTGCCTTTAAGTGTGTGATAACCACGACGTATTTCAGCTAAAGACTCGCTGTTGTTTTTCTCAGGCACCAGCAGAGCCGTATGCTCAACAAGAGCCTCCATCACTTCTTCAGCTTCTTCAAGAAAAATATCTGCAATATCTTCGTCGATATCACACTCTAATGATTGTGCGCTATAAGCTGCTGGCAGCTCATTGATATCATTCGGCACCACTTCAATGATTTCAACAGGACCGACTGCCGAGTCAAGCAACTCTTCTGAGAAGGTGGACGCAAGCTGCGGGCCTTCATCAATTTTAGCTTCTGCTGACGAGGCCAAGGCTTGGCCCAAAACATCACAAGCTTGAACCAAAGCCTGATCGACAATGTTATGGCAGCTCAAGCGGCATGAACCTACGTAAACCAAAATAAGGTCAACCGATTCTTTTAAGCGCCTGCATCCCGCTTGCACACTCACTAAATCGCCAGGATACAATCCCTTTATGAAAAGCTGTACATGCTCTAGAGCTTTTGATAATAAGTCTTCTTCTAGAAATAGTGCAACGCCCAAAACCTCAGTAATGGCGCCTTCCATCTCTACAAATATTTCATTCAACGCCGGCTTGGGATTCTGACTGTCTACAACATCGAGATCAGCAACAGATTTGGCAGAATTACAGACCGCTTGCAGCGAATGGCACATCTGCTCCAAACAAACCAGTTCACTAGCCTGACGATTCGTACCCAATCGTCGCATTTCAATCAACGATTCCACTGCGAGTAATTCGGTAATAACCGACTCAAGGAGCTGGTAATCAACAGCTCTGCTTTCACAAATGGTTTTTAACCCCGACCTAATCATTTCAATGGATGTAAGGCCGACGTCTAACTGTGCCAACTGTGCTGTATAGAGCAGTGTCGATGTCATATCGAAAGCCGCGACATACTCACTAGGGCCAGCCTCAGACTCAACACGGACCTGTAAAGCCTTCTGTAGCAACTGAATGTCGTCCACGATTCCAGCCATAACCCTATCAATCGTTTCAACATCTGGGGTACCCAAACGCAGCAACTGCATGCCTGCGGGTATTGGCAGAGCGGCTGAAAGCCCATAGCGAGAAAATGAAGCCAATCTACTTACAGAGGAATCATTAATGATGGCCAAATGAAACAATATTTCATTAAACTGCTGAAGCATCCGATCAGCAACGGGCGATGGTGTTGATTCATCTTCCGCTGTTTCTTTATAGACACTCAGTAATACGCCGATCGAGTGTTGCAGGCAGTACTTCACCCCTAAACCTAGTCGAGTGCCATTACTTACAGCAGACTCGATGAGTGCCAAATACGCTTGGCAAGTATCATGTAAAATATTTTGATGATGGACAAATCCGCTTATAAAGTCTAACTGCTTGGTCAATTCGCATAGATTTACAAGCGCGTCTCGATGATCATGAACATCGCTATCAATAGCATTCAAGCCCTGCTGAATGGTAAGAAGCCACGGTATTAACACTGCCGAATCAGCAAGACTCGCAAGAGACTCAGCACCCTCAGCAAAGTCTTGCGGCATAACGGGCGCGAATTGCTCGCGTGGTAATATAAGTCGCTTGCCGGAGACACTGCGCAATTCATTAACAACAGCTAGCAATATTGCCGGATGCTCAGTGTCGGAGCGTTTGGTAAATGAGAGGAAATTCAACAGCTGGTTGAAGCCACCAATAACGGCCTCAAAACAATCAGAGATATTGACAGCACGGCCTGATTGAAGTGTTTCTAAAATCCCAACGATTTCCAGCGTAAGCTGGTGGGCAGTATGCATGCTTGCAGCTTCAAATGATTCTGCGGCAAGGCAAGTTGCTTCTAGCGAAGCAATAAGGTGGCTTGCGTTGGCGGCGTCCTCAGGATCACTTAAATAGGCCTGAAAGGATCGCCGAGCTGTATCGATTCTTTCGTCGAGGTCAAGTGATATCCATCTCAACGATAAATTTTCAGAGGGCGCATTCATAATAGCTAGTCCAGACACTGATTGATTAGCGAGTTAGGCCGACTGACGGGCCACATGAGAACTCGAAGAACCAATTTTCGTTTTACTTGCTGGTAATTTGAATCCGGCTACAGAATCCCTTAACTCAATAGTCATATCCGATAACGTGCCCATTTTTGTTGCCGCTTCAGTAGTGCCCGTAGCGGTCTGCTTAGTAATATTTTTTACACTGTTCATTGTGCCAGAAACGTTTCCAGCCATTTCTGCTTGATCTTTTGCAGCCGTTGAAATCGTTTCAATAAGCTGGGAGAGGTTCGATGAAACCTTTTCGATTTCTTCCAATGCCACACCGGCATCATGAGCTAAGCCAGCGCCCGTTACGACTTCAGCCGTGGTTTGCTCCATTGAAGAAACCGCTTCATTCGTATCAGATTGAATGGTTCGCACCAACGCCTCAATCTGCTTAGTAGCACCAGAAGATCGCTCGGCAAGTCGCTGCACTTCATCCGCCACCACGGCAAACCCTCTACCGGCCTCTCCGGCCATGGATGCTTGAATCGATGCGTTTAATGCAAGAATATTGGTTTGATCAGCAATATCATTAATTAAAGAAACGATATCGCCAATTTCCTGCGAGCTTTCACCCAGCCGCTTAATTCTTTTAGAGGTGTCTTGTATTTGCTCTCGAATAGTATCCATGCCATCAATCGTATTTTGCACAACACGGGATCCCGATTTTGCAATCTCTACCGAACTTTTTGCAACAGTGGCTGAATTAAAAGCATCGACTGACATTTGGCCCATAGTTCCAGCCATTTCTTTTATAGAAGCTGAAGCGTCAGAAATCTGGCTAGCTTGTTGGTTAGATGCCTCTGCCAAAGTCATTGCTTTGTCTTGCGTATCTTTTGCAGCTGCGTTGACTTTTACCGTAGTTCCATTAATTGAAGAGACAATCTCTCGCAACTGTTCCACAGTGAAATTGATCGAGTCGGCAATTGCACCTGTGAAATCCTCAGACACTGTCGCTTCTGCGGTAAGGTCACCGTCTGCCAAGCTGCCAATTTCAGAAAGTAAGCGCTGTATAGCTATTTGATTTCGATCATTCGCATCGCGCTGCTCTGCAAGCCTCGCTTTCGTCTGACCAAAAAGTTGATACCCGATGATTGCCAAAGTAATAATAAGAACCAGCCCTGATAATTTTGCCGTATCCGAGCCCATGCTGCGCTGATTACTTAAATCACGAATGCCGTCTGCTACCGTATTGGTTTGATCTAGCATTTGCGGTGTGACTTTTAAAATTGTGCTCACAGAATCTCGAGCCTTTAAAAGGTCAGGTGATGCCGAAAAAATGTCATCGACCGAACTGGAAACGAAACCAAAAAGTCTTTCAATACGCTTCAATGAAAGCTTGGCTTGTGTGTCGTTTATTTTTGCAACGCCAAGCACGCCACTGCCATTCAGCATGGCGTCGAGGACGCCACCGAAAACACTGGCATCAAGATTAAATTGATCTGCTGCTTGCTGAGCTCCGCTATTGCCTTCAATCATTTTATCTACATTACGTGCAATTCTTTCGGCAAGTAGCATTTGCTTTTGGGCTGTAACTAACTGCTCAGCGCTCGCTTGTTTATCTAATAGAATTTCGATAACGTTTTCATACTCATGCTGCAAATCAGGAATAGACTCGCTGAGTGTTTTTGCCACGTCGTTGAGAAATAAAACGCGATCTCTATTAGCCACAATAGTAGTAGTATTGCGATTAATTTCTTGCCACACGATCGCTAGCGCCGCTAGCTGGGTCGGCATCATATCGCCAGCTCCAGGCAGAGCTCCTTCGCCGTTGGTCAAAACATCGAGAGTCCTTGAAAAACGAGTTGCTGAGTCCTTCAACGAAATGAACGCCGCCGCATCACCATCCACGGCCTCGTGAGAGCTTGTCGATATCTGATGCGTCAGCACCCGCAACTCACCGACGTACTCGAGATATTTCGCATCGTGAGATGCATCTCTTACGAAAATAAATATACTAGCGGAAAAAAGTATTGCTGCTAGAGCAAGCAACGCGACAGAAGATAGAAACGATTTGCTTGTACTGAGATCACTAGTACGTGAACCTAACTGACTCATTACCTTAGCTCCTAAAAAATTGTTATAAAAAGTTAAATCCAGATTTTGACAGTAGCAATTTTATGCTGCAGCCACAGTGCCGCCACCACTCTCAGCATTCGCTCTTGCGGCATTGATAAAGTTTTTATCGACGACCAACCGAGCAGGCGACAATTTATACCAAACGCCGGTTATTTCCGTGCATGTTGCATCGACAAATTTTGTGAACGGTTGATCGATAATATTTTCAGAGCCTTCATCGGTAGGGTACGAAAATGAAGATGTATCAAAATGTTTTAGGCCGAAGACCTTACTCACTAGTAAGCCTACATAAGTATTTTGGGTTTCTATTATTAAAACTCGATAATTTGATTTTGCAGTTCCCAACCGACCGCCAAAAAAGTTTTCAATGTCGACAATCGGTAACAATCTGCCACGAATATTGGCAACACCTAACATCCATGATTTCACAGCCGGAACCAATGTATATCGAGGAAGCGTAATAATTTCAACCACCTCGCCCATCGGCGCAACTACGGTCTGCCCACATAAAGAAAAACCAATGCCGCTCCAAGCATTGCTTAAATCTTTTTTTACTGCTCGCTGCTCGGCAACTTCGACGCTTTTTTCTGCAAGCTGCCGCAACAATATTCCAGCGTTGACTTCGTAGCTCATACCGTCGCCTTAGTTAATAGCCAATACCGTTTCTATAGTATTAATTAGTTCTTTTTCTGGCACAGGCTTGACTAAATAGCCCTTAGCCCCTTGCTTGCGCGACCATTCTCGATCCGAAGCTTGATTTTTGGTGGTTACCATAATCACGGGAATAGAGCTGGTTCGAGGGTTACGATTTAATTGCCGAGTCGCTTGAAAGCCATTGATACCTGGCATAACGATGTCCATTAATACTAGATCCGGTGATTCTTTGTCGGCTAACTCTACACCCGCCTCCCCTGTCTCAGCGAAAAAAACGTCGTAGCCATATTTTTTTAAAATACGAGAAATCTCATGCGTTTCGGTGGCACAGTCATCGACAACCAATACTTTTTTCATGCGTTACTCTCCAGACCTATACAATTTTTCCACACGATGCGAACCATGAGCATGATTAAGCCGAGGCTTGGTTTTGGGAATCAAGCGTACTCGTTGGAATATAGGACTGAACTGCCTCTAAAATTTCTACCTTACTAAAAGGCTTAGTTACGTATTGGTCGGAGCCAACAATACGGCCTTTAGCTTTATCAAATAAGCCGTCTTTACTCGACAACATAATCACTGGCGTATTTTTAAACTCTGGATTGTTTTTAATAAGTGCGCAGGTTTGATACCCATCAAGCCGAGGCATCATGATGTCAACGAAAATGATATCGGGCTTGAGCGCGGCAATTTTGGCTAATGCTTCGAAACCATCTTCGGCCGTTACGACAGAAAAACCCTCTCGCTGTAACAGCGTCTCAGCCGTACGCCTGATAGTCTTGCTATCGTCCACAATCATGATAGTTGGGCTGCTAGTCATTGAATCCATTACGATTCATCCTCTTTAAATTTGGCTTGGTGATTAACATAGAAGCAAACAAACCCGCTGCCTCAACAAGCCCTAGCGGACTTAATGAGTGGTAACCTGCATTCACGCTCTATATAGCTATAGCTCATATACACAGGAAATACAGCAATACTACCGATTTGATCATTAGGTAATCAGGGTCTTTTGCAAAAACCGGATGGACTTAGCATTTTTGAAAATTGCCAACCAGTTCAAGCAAGCAAAAGACACCCTGACGATGGATGGCTAGTCTCAATTCATGGCGAGCGCAGAATGACTATTTGCCAACGTATAAACATCGGCGGCGCACATAGTTGCTGCGAATGAGCATCTTGGATCTTTGGGCTATTTGAAATCAGAGGCAACCTGGTCAAATTTTTAAATCGAGTGGTCGTGCCAGAGGCGCTAGCTGCCTACCGCTTTTACATTTTTATCGGTGTAAACTGCAGCGATAGATCTTAACCGCTTGCGGTCTGTGGCTTTACCATTGAAAGATTCAATGTAAAATTAACTTACACACTCAAAGACTAACCGCAAAGGCAGCGTTATAGCATGGCAATAAAAATTGGTGTCGTGATGGATCCCATTGAATCTATCAACCCCAAAAAAGATAGCACACTGGCGATGCTTTTAGCCGCGCAAAAGCGTGGCTGGGAACTCTACTATTTTACGCAAAACCGCCTTTTAAAACGCGGAGACCAGGCGCTTGGGCTAGCTCAAAGCATAAGCATCACTGATGATGCTTCGCATTGGTACGCGCTTGGCGATATGAATGAAATGGTACTGGGAGATTTAGACGTCATACTAATGCGCAAGGATCCGCCTTTTGACAGCCAATTCTTATACACCACGTTCCTCCTCGATACAGCGGGGCAGCAGGGTACTCTCATTGTCAACAAGCCGCAGAGCTTGCGTGACTGTAATGAAAAAGTCTTTGCCACACAGTTTGCTAGCTGCTGCCCACCGGTACTTATTTCTGCTGATGCGGGTCAGATTAGGGCGTTTCATCATGAACATCGAGATATCATTGTTAAGCCGCTTGATGGCATGGGCGGAGCATCCGTATTTAGAATCAAAGCCGATGATGGGAATTTTAGCGTCATTGTAGAAACGCTTACCAAGCATGGTTCATGCAGCATTATGGCTCAGCGTTATATTCCTGAGATCAAACGCGGAGACAAACGCATTTTAATGATCAATGGCGTGCCTGTTCCTTATGCACTCGCTCGAGTGCCCGCACATGGAGAGACACGGGGCAATCTTGCAGCCGGCGGCTCTGGCGAGGCACGCCCGCTTACAGAGCGAGACGCTTGGATATGTGCTCAGGTAGGCCCTGTATTAAAAGAAAAGGGTATCCTATTTGCTGGGATCGATGTGATTGGCGACTATCTAACAGAAATCAACGTCACCAGCCCAACCTGCATCCGAGAGCTAGATCATCAATGCGGACTCGATATCGGCGAGATGCTTATGGCTGAAGTTGAAAGCCAGCTTCAAGGTCAGTAAGAAGAGATGCTCCGCTGCACCAAAATAGCAGCTGCACCCAGTGCTTAAGTTCGTAAGACCTGCCAAATAAAAACCACTAGTAAAATCCACTTATGAATTATATGCCCGGTCAAAATTATCAGATACGCTACACGCTGGCGATCGCGCTAGTGCTGCACGGACTGGTCATGCTAGCTACGACCTTAGCCATCATTTCAGGGGCAGTACAACTCAATCAGTCGGAGGTGACTCTAGCGGTCTCTAGCAGTGAGGAAATACCGCTTGATGCTGAATTGCTGGCGCAAAATAACCAACTGGGTAGCGGGCAAGGCGATAAGCATCAAGAGCTTACCGTCACTCAAGAAGCCCTTTTTGCCGATACCAAAATCAATCAAATCGACCCAATCTTTTTACCCAAAGAAGATCGAGGAGCAAACGAACCGATAGAACTTCGCATAATCACTACAACCAGTGAAAGTGCGCTGTTTGCGCCTAGTCGCGACATCAGTATTGAAGAGAGTGACAACAATGGTGCTATCAATAATGAGCGTAAAACGCTCGCCGATTTGAGTCTTGAAATAGCCAGCTTAGAGGCACGTCTGGCTGAAAAGCAACAACCCGATGGCAAAAAATCACGCGTACTTATTCTTACATCAGCATCGACTCTAGCGGCCGACAACGCTGAGTATGTCCACCAATGGCGTAATCGCGTTGAAACGGTCGGCAACATACACTATCCGCGAGAAGCTCGCGCAAATCAGCTTTACGGTGATGTGCGGCTATTAGTTAAATTACAAGCATCAGGTATTGTTGAAGAAATCATCATCATGTCTTCATCGGGATCAACTGTATTAGACAGCGCAGCGATTGAAAGTATTCGTCTTGCGTCGCCGTTCGAACCATTCCCAAAGTCACTAGCCAACAAATATGATCGCATTGACGTGATTAGAACTTGGCAATTTCGAGAAAATCGACTGTCTGCAAAACCAACTTAAGCAATACCTTTTGCCTGCTAATTGTTATTAAACGCCTAGCGTAGCTTCAATTTCAATCAGTGCATTTTTTGGCAACGCCGCTACCTGTACGCATGCTCTTGCAGGGTAGGGTTGAGAAAAGTAATCGGCCATGACGGTATTGACAACAGCAAATCCCGCTAAATCAATCATCGATATATTTATTTTTACCGCGTCATTTAAATCGGCACCGGCCGCCTCGGCGATGGCCGCTAAATTCAAAAATACGCGACGGGTTTGCGTTTCAATATCTTGACCATCGAGCTCCATAGTATTAGGCAATAATGGAAGCTGGCCTGAAATAAATACCAAATCACCCACACAGATTGCTTGAGAGTATGTGCCAATAGCTGCTGGCGCCAAATCGGTATGTATTGCTTTTCGCTTATTCATCACAGCATCCTATTAAGAATAAAGTATCTTTTATAGCTTAACTCTCGTCACGCGGGCAACAGATTTAATCACTCTAATACGTCTTATTACACGGGCCAAATGAACGCGATCTTTTACTGCCAAAAATATATGGATGATACTGGCTTGTGAATCTCTTTCCTCTACTTTAATGGATTCTAAGCTGGCATCTAAGCTATTAATCTTACTAGCTAACAATGCAATAATACCGCGCCTTTGTTCAACCTCAACCTTAAGCTCTACGCGATACTCTCCAACAACATCACCGTGCCAACGTAAAGACACACTTCGGCCTTCTTTGTCATTGCCAACAATCTCATTAAAGTTTCGGCAATCAGCAACGTGAACAACAACGCCGCGACCTGCCGTAATATGACCGCCAATATCGTCGCCAGGTATAGGGTTACAGCACTTGGCAAAATTAATCATCATGCCTTCTGTACCGGCAATTGTTAACGGCCGAGTGTGACTGCTGATTTCCAAATCGTCTTGTATAGAATCGGCTCCCAGCCCTAACAACTGCTTAGCAGTAAGATGTGCTATTCGATCTCCTTGGCCAATCTCTTCAAGCAGCTGATTAAAGTCAGCCGCTCTCGATGAATCGAGCAACGAGTCAATTTGCGTATCGGTAAGTTGATCAAGCCCCGACCCATTACTCATCAGCGACTTATTAAGTAGTCGCTGTCCCAATTCAATTGATTCACCTCGACGTAAATGCTTCAGATAATGCCTTATTTGACTGCGTGCACGGCTGGTCATAACAATATCAAGCCAGCCCGGATTAGGCTTGGCACCCGCTGCAGTAATGATTTCTACCGTTTGCCCGCTCGCCAAAGGCTGAGAGAGTGCAGCAAGGCGACGATTGATTTTACAACCCACGCACGCATTACCAATATCTGTATGAACCGCGTAAGCAAAATCGATAGGCGTCGCGCCTAACGGTAATTCCATGATTTCGCCTTGTGGCGTAAAAACATAAACCTCTTCAGGAAATAAATCGATCTTTACGTTTTCAATAAACTCAAGCGAATTACCGGCGTTCGCTTGAAGCTCCAACAAACCCTGCACCCACTGCCTCGCCCGCATGTGACTACCCATCGAGGCATCACTGTCATTGGCTTTATAAAGCCAATGCGCTGCAATGCCATTGTTAGCCATTTTTTCCATATCTGTCGTGCGAATTTGTATTTCGATGGGCACGCCATGCATACCAAACAACACAGTATGCAACGACTGGTAGCCATTGGCTTTCGGAATAGCAATATAATCTTTAAAATTTCCTGGCCGCGGCTTGTAAAGATTGTGTACAGAGCCCAGCGTGCGATAACAATCATCAACCGAATCAACAATAATCCGAAAGGCAAACACATCCATGATTTCGGTAAACGAAATATTTTTACTGCGCATTTTTTGATAAATGCTATACAGATGCTTTTCACGACCTATCACGGTGGCATGCACGCCATCTTTGAGTAAGCAATCACCAAGCTGCGTACGAATGTCGTCAATAAGCTGCTTATGATGCCCGCGCACCGATGCAACCGCAGCTTTAATGCGGCGCGCACGCATGGGATAAAGCGTTGCAAAACCCAAGTCTTCGAATTCAATACGCACATTATTCATACCCAATCGATTCGCAATTGGCGCATAAATTTCGAGCGTCTCTTTGGCAATACGGCGACGCTTTTCAACACTCAATACATCAAGAGTGCGCATGTTATGCAATCGATCAGCTAGCTTGACGAGAATGACGCGCAAATCACGCGCCATCGCCATCGCCATTTTTTGAAAGTTTTCAGCTTGTTTTTCTGCATGGGTTCGAAATTCAAACTGAGTGAGTTTAGAAACACCATCAACCAATTCGGCAACAGTTGAACCAAACTGCTCTCCCAGCGCTGCCTTATCAACACCCGTATCCTCGATTACATCATGGAGCATGGCCGCCGCTAAACTTTGGTGGTCCATATGCATATCGGCCAAAATGTCAGCTACCGCTAATGGGTGCGTAACATAAGCCTCTCCCGAGCGCCGCTTCTGGCCCTCGTGCGCATCAGCCGCAAAGTAATAGGCATCGCGAACTAACTTGATCTGCTTGGTATCAAGGTAACTATCGAGCTTATCTGTAAGTGTGTCTAAACTAACGGACATGGTTAAAGTGCATCTAGGGTTAGCAGTGAAAATAGGCTTATTAAAATAGCAGAGTTTATATTAACCGACTTTACATAATAATCGACAATTAACAGGTACGACGCCACTTTTTTGAATAGGGTCATTGCGGAATCGTACTGTTACAAAGCACAGCCGGTTGAGTTGACGTATGATCGTCTAACGGCAGTTGTTCAAATCTAAGCGAGGCGGGAGCGTACAGAATAATAAAGGAGCTCGGGCAGACAGTGCTGCCCGAATATAAAATTACAAGTCTGCTTAAAGTCCGAACTCAGCAGCTAACTCTTCTGTTAACTCATCAAGATCTTCTTCTTTATCCAAGTTTTTCGGATTGATCAGGCCCAACTCGATTTCCTTAAGAGCAATAACTGCAGGTTTGTCATTGCTGAATTCAACCATTGGGTCCTTACCCTGAGTCGCAATTTGGCGTGCACGCTTAGTCGCCACCATCACTAGTTCAAAGCGATTCTCAACGTGCTCTAGGCAATCTTCTACAGTAATTCTAGCCATTGTTCCTAACCTTTTAGACAATATCAGTGCACTACCGCCCCACCCTAAAACATCAGGCGGTGGCTGTAAAACCGGCCGGCTAGTATAAGCGCTGCAGCAACCAAAAACGAGCCTCGCTTTGCCAATTATTTGGCCTGAACGAGACAATAGCCTTGTTTGGCAAGAATTAATCGCTGGTTAGGCTTTGAAGGAGCGCGCTATGTACCTCTCGCTGGCGCTCCTGTGTGAGACGATGGGCTTGCACAATGGCCTGCAAGTCAGTCAGTGCATGAACAAAAACATCGTTGATGATCAGATAATCAGCATCCGCATAGTGATCAACTTCGGCAACAGCCTCGGCCATGCGCTGAGCAATAACCTGAGAATCATCCTGCCCGCGCCCGGTAAGCCGGTTTTTCAGCTCAGCAAGTGAGGGCGGCAAAATAAAAATACCTTCGCTAGACAGCTCGGCCTGGCTGGCAACCCAGCGATGCGCCTGCAACGCGCCTTGCCAGTCTATCTCAAGAATAACGTCACAGCCTGAATGTAACTGCTCACTAACCCACTGTTTGGAGGTGCCGTAGCTATTGCCAAAAACCGTAGCGTGCTCAAGGAAACTGTCGCGCGCCACCATCTGCTGGAATTCATCTTGTTCAATAAAATGGTAATTCACACCGTCTTCCTCGCCCGGGCGCTGACGACGTGTAGTGTGTGATACTGAAACACGAATCCGCGGATCGGCATCAACTAGCGCCTTCACCAAGCTCGTCTTGCCTGCTCCCGACGGAGCCGATACCGTATACAGTGTGGCCTGCGCAGTCATTTAACAGCACCTAAATTATGCGAACATGAACTTGGCCAGACAAACGCCTCACGACCAAAAATAGAGGGGGGCAAAGTGACGCTATTCAATGTTTTGTACTTGTTCACGCATTTGCTCAATCAAAACTTTTAACTCAACTGCCGCCTGACTGACATCCACCACAATCGATTTAGATCCCAGTGTATTCGCCTCGCGGTTGAGCTCCTGCATAAGAAAATCAAGCCGCCTGCCACAGGGTTCAGGCTTGCCTAAAGTGGCGCGCACCTCTTCTACATGGGCACACAAACGGTCCAGCTCTTCGGCCACATCAACTTTTTGAGCCAACAAAACCACTTCTTGGGTGAGCCGATCAGAGTCAAGATCCACTTCCAATTCAGCCAAACGAGTTTCAATACGCCGCCGATGCTCGTCGAGCACCTCCGGCATACGCTGGCGGACCCGAGCTACCAATACATCAATCTGGTCAATACGCTGCCGTAACATCTGTGCTAGTTTGCTGCCCTCACCTTCCCGGGCTAGCTGCAATGCATCAAGCGCCCGATCAAACCCAAGCAGCAAATCGGCAGCTACTGCATCATAATCAAGCTCGGCTTGCTCCAACACGCCAGGCCACTGCATTAGCTGTTGGGTCGTTAGCGTGCACTCAAGGCCGGCTAAATTGGCTATGTGCAGCGCCGCTTTTTTTAGTGCAATAACTTTGTCGGCGTTTACTCCCAGCTCCACATCCCTAGTACTGGCTTGAAAGTGCAAATGCGTATCGACTTTTCCCCGCGCCAATCGGCTGCGAATCTTTTCGCGTAACACCGGCTCAAGCGGCCGCAGCGATTCAGGTAATTTAAACTGTGTCTCTAAATAACGATGATTAACGCTGCGCAACTCCCATGCATAATTACCGTGGGCGCCCTCATCTTGCACCCGCGCAAAAGCGGTCATGCTATGGATATTTAACTGCTGAACTTTACTGGTCATACGCAGGCCTAATCAAATTGAGCGCGGCTTGTCGCCAAGCACATGCCACAATAATACTTTAGCTGACCTAACCTGTCACATAGCAATACCGCCAAAAAATCTGCAAGCAAGAATCAACACAGCAACACGTAAAATGCCTTTAACCTAAAATACAATAAAGCAAAAATACCGCCCTTTAATGGGCGCTCATCGCTATAATCAGCGAGCACAAAAAATTACGACGCTGCACCGACGATTTGAGCGCGTGATATCTAATAGCCATTCATCCATTTTTGAGGACTCTCCATGCCAAGACCTAGCGGCCGGCGCAACGACGAATTGCGCAGCACATCTTTTGCACGTCAATTTACTAAGCACGCTGAAGGCTCTGTCTTAGCAAGCTTTGGCGATACGCAAGTATTGTGCACCGCCTCAGTCACTAAAGGCGTTCCGCGCTTCCTCAAAGGCAAGGGTAGTGGCTGGATTACTGCAGAATACGGCATGTTGCCGCGGTCTACCGGTGAGCGCATGCAGCGAGAAGCCGCCCGCGGGAAACAAAGTGGTCGCACTCAAGAAATTCAGCGCCTGATTGGCCGCTCACTCCGTGCCGCAGTCAACCTAGAACGGCTTGGCGAACACACCATTACGATTGATTGTGATGTATTGCAAGCTGATGGCGGTACACGTACCACGGCAATTTCAGGTGCGTATGTCGCTCTGGCCGATGCGCTAACTGGCCTTCAAGAAAATGGCCGACTCGACGAGTCGCCGCTTAACTTTATGGTTGCTGCCGTATCGGTAGGTGTTTACAACGGCGAACCGATACTCGATCTCGATTACATTGAAGATTCAAATGCCGAAACCGACATGAACGTTGTCATGGCTGACTCTGGAAGTTTTATCGAATTACAAGGCACTGCCGAAGGCACCCCCTTTGAGCCACATGAACTCGAGCTAATGCTCGAACTGGCCGGCAAAGGCATTGCAGAAATCAATACGTTGCAAAAAACTGCGCTGGCACTGAAATAAATTGGGGCGCTGCGTGCCTTCACAGACACAACTCCTCGGCCGCGCGCCCGCTTACAGATAAGCCATCAGTAGATAGGTAGGTTTTCGTCTGGGTTGATTTCGTAATCATAGTCAACCGTTACGGGGCCGTGACTAGAGAAAGAGCGGCTCTTGAGAATCCCAGCGTACTCTACCGACTTACGCAAGCCCTGCGAGACTATCTGATAGTCAACACGCCAGCCGTTTTCACCCATAGTGCCATCTGGCCACCATGAAAACTCATCGTCATCGCTAATTGCTGCTCTAAAGGCATCAACATAGCCTAAATCCATAAGCATTTGATCCATCCAACCACGCTCAACATCGGTAAAGCCTACAGTATTGCCGTGTTGTGCTGAATCTTGCACATCTCTGGCCTGATGCGCGATCTGGAAATTTCCACAAATCACAAACTCTCGGCGCTTGTGGCGAATTTTTGCTAAGTGATCATGCAACTGCTGAAAAAACTGGGTTTTTCGCGCCATGCTTTTCTCATCGCCGAGAATCGCTGGTGGCGCCAATAATGAGCCAAAACTAATGCGCTCAAAATCTGCCTGCATATAGCGGGCTTCCATATCAAACTCATTAAAGCCCAAACCGGTCATAATAGCCTTAGGCAAATCACGGCAGTACACCGCAACCCCGTTGGTACCTTCTGGATTATCAAAAAAGTATGCGTTGAAATCAGAGGGAAAGTAGCGATCATCACGTAGCTTATACTCTTCAGTACGAATATCCTGAATACAAATAATGTCGGCCTCTTGATCAGCCATCCACTCATAAAAACCTCTATCAGCGGCTTGTTTTATTCCGTCAGCACAAAAGCTGATTACTCGCATGGGATTCCCTCTCAGGTGAAAACGATACCGTTACGCAATCGCAACAGATTACAGTGCCTGCATACATCAATTCCATATAAATTAATTGTATTATTATCAGCCGCCAACAAGGATTCTTGGAGCTGGGAAAGATGCCTGTTCCGAACGCTTGACTGCTCCTAATATTGAAACTTGCGTTCAATGATCTTCAGTCAAGCACGCTTATTTAATTGGGTTTATAATGATTTTGCAAGGTCATATTGCCTTTTATTACTTTCTTGCTTTCACGCTACTTATCACTACGATAAAAAACCTTTAACTATGCAAAATTTTCAAACAGAATTTATCAACTTATGTATTGCCGCCAACGCGCTACGCTTTGGTGAGTTCACACTCAAATCTGGCCGCATAAGCCCCTACTTCTTTAACGCCGGAGAATTCAATCGAGGCTTACAGCTAGCGCAACTAGGTGAATGCTACGCTGCCAAAATCGTCGAATCTGGCATACAGTTCGACGGCTTATTTGGCCCTGCCTATAAAGGTATCCCATTAGTCGCAGTGACTGCAGCAGCACTCGCCACATCGCACAATATCGATGTACCCTATACCTTCAACCGCAAAGAAGCCAAAACACATGGAGAAGGCGGCGAATTAGTGGGCAGCGAATTACATGGGCGAGTTCTAATAGTAGACGATGTGATCACTGCTGGCACAGCCGTTCGTGAAGTAATCAGCTTACTTGACCATTATCCAGGTGCCGAAACAGCCGGCGTATTAGTTGGACTAGACCGGCAAGAATGCAGTGCTGGCAAGTTGTCCGCCGTTGAAGCGCTGGCTCAAGATTTCGACATCGAAGTCGCTAGTATTATTGGTGTTGAACATTTACTTGAGTATTTGTCTAAAGACGCAGAAAGTGTCGTCGACTCATCGAAAATATTAGCAACCATGCGGCAATATCGGCAGCAATATGGCACCCCCTCCTCACTGGCGTAAAAATCTATGATAACAAGCTGCACTGCACCATGGTGGCGCCTCTGGGCATTGGCCTTAGCAATGTTAATTGCACCCGTCGTTAACTCATCGCCAACCGACGCTGACCACCATAGCAAAACTTTTTTCCGAATTACGAATGAACAGGGCGGCGTTGAACTCAAAGCAAACATTACCCCAAAGGAGGCAAAGCGCGGTTATTCGGTAGTGACACTAGGTGGAGTCGTTGTTAAAACAGTGGCTGCGGAGCTATCCGATGAAGAGTATGCGCAACTCAGTGAAACCATAAAAACAGAGCACGACGAACGCGAACGATTGCAAAAAGAGCGGCTGTATGACGAGTCATTACTGCTTCGCTACAGTGCGGTGATGGACCTTGAGGCTGAGCAAAAAAGAAAACTCAGTGAATTTGATTTACGCATCAGCATTTTGCGCAGCAACCTTTATAGCCTAAAAGAAAAAATGCTTACCCAGCAAGCGCTGGCAGCTAATATAGAGCGCAGAGGCATTGTCGTTCCAACCAAGCTCAACGACAATATCGCCGATATTGAAGCTGAAATGAAAGACGCGGAAATATCGATTGCCGCACGCACTTCGGAGAAGGCGCTGGTCGATAAGCAGTACGATGAGGATGCCAAGCGTCTGGCCGCCTTACTAAAAGCAGTCTCTCGCTAGCTGGCGCCATGCACCTTAGCGACAATTGGTGTATTTTGTCGTGATACGGAGTGGCGCGGCGCTTGCGACAGGCTTTCTCTAAAAAAGCCATCCATCAACTGCTGCCACTGCTCCGGCCAATATTGGGTAGGCGTTCGCTGAAACTTGCTGCGAACGTATTGCGTGATTTTACCTTCAACAAGCGACATCAACATATTGCTAGCTGCGGCTGCAGTAATACAGGTGCGCAAACCTTCATTGAGTTCACCATCACGCAGCACCTGCTTAATTTGAGTCTCTAGGCGGCCATAAAATTGCGTGACTCGTCCACGCACCCTTTCAGTTTCACCGGCGAGCGCATCGCCATTCAAAATTCGCGAGATACCTGGATTTTTTTCGGAGAAGCCCAGCAATAACGCCAAAATCCTCTCTAGACGGGTATACGCATTAGCCTCTTCTTTTAAGATAATCGTCACGCGTGAAAAGATCGCTTCTTCGACAAAGTCTATCAAGCCTTCAAACATTTTTGCCTTGCTAGGAAAGTGTCTGTAGAGGGCAGCTTCAGAGACGCCAACAGTTCTCGCCAGCCCCGCAGTCGTAATGCGCTCTCCAGGAGAGGCTTCAAGCATGCTGGCTAGCGCTTCAAGTATTTGTTGTCGCCGCGGCGTTTTTTGTGCAAGTCTCGGCATGGGATTTTTAAACTCAATGGCCACTTAGTTTTATACGGGCAAAAAATTATCGACGAAACACCTATTTTTCCAAGATTTTAATCTAACGACATCTCTATCAGCTCTGCCTAATTATTATAAATGGTGCGCTTTCATATCTATCGCGCGCAACCATCTGGGGCTAAAGCAAATCGCTGTTTGATTAAATCATTACGTGCATCGGTGCTGTGCAATTACAGTGTGAAAGATACTCCTAATTCACCGGCAAATGAAGTGGTTTAAGGCATTTAAACTAAAATATTTAAATATTTTATATCGCACGTAAAATATCGATCAAAATAGCTGTGCGATGGGCATATAAAACGCTACACAAATCTTAAACCCAGCGCCCAAAGTATCAAGGTGTTATGGCTTAAATAAAATCCGGATACTATCGACCAGGTCATATCAGCTAGGTCCTATCGGTTATTAACGTTCCCACTCCGCTGTCAGTGAATATTTCCAGCAAAACTGCGTGAGGTACGGTTCCATCAATAATATGCGCGGTCGCCACTCCTTGTTGAACCGCATCGCAGGCACAAGCAAGCTTCGGGAGCATTCCTCCTGTAATGGTCCCATCGGCTATCAATTTGTCCACTGACTCTGAATTCAAACCCGTTAACACTTGCCCCTGCTTATCTTTCACCCCGGCAACATTGGTTAACAACATCAACTTTTCGGCGCCCATCAATGCAGCAACTTTACCCGCTACTAAATCTGCGTTGATGTTAAAGGTAGTGCCGTCGGCTCCTATTCCTATTGGAGCAATGACAGGAATAATGCCTATATCTTGGAGAGAATCGAGCAAATCAACATTGATTGATTCAACCTTGCCTACATGCCCAATATCGATAATTTCTGAGCTAAGCAGCTCCGGCGAATGCTGCTTAACATCTAGCTTACTGGCGTTGATCAGCTTACCGTCTTTACCGGTCAAACCAACCGCTAAACCACCATGCTGGTTAATTAGGGCAACAATTTCTTTATTGACCAGCCCTCCTAAAACCATAGAAACAACATCCATGGTGTCGGTATCAGTCACGCGCATACCATCAATAAATTTTGATTCGATATTCAGGCGCTCGAGCATCTCGCCAATTTGCGGGCCCCCGCCGTGAACGACGATAGGATTCATACCTACTAGCTTCATCAAAACAATGTCGCGCGCAAAATTATGCTTCAACTCGTCATCGACCATCGCATTGCCGCCATACTTCACAACGATAGTCTTACCAATAAATCGAGTAATGTAGGGGAGCGACTCGGTCAATACCGCGGCAATTTGTTCAGAACGTTGTTGATCAAGAGACATAGGCTTACCAAGTAGGCCGCTGCAGCGGCAAGAACTTCAGCGTTAATTATATATTAGGACGAGCGATTTATTGGCGCCCAAGTGCAAACATGCGTGCCGGCCGGCAAAATTGCAATGCATTTAGCGTCTCAGGCTTGACCCACAAGCTTCAGCGTCGGATCAATCTCGGCGAGCGCAGCTGCAAAAGTCTGTTGGATTTTTTGAAGCTCCGCTTCGGAGTCGGCCTCAAATCTGGCCGTGAGCTTCGATGAGGTATTGGACGCGCGAACCAAACCCCAACCCTGAGCATAATCGACCCTAAGCCCGTCTAATTGGGATACCTCACCGCCAACTAGCAGCGCACTGGCTGCTAAATCCTCAATAATGTTGAACTTCGCACCCTCTTCAACAAGAATATCAATTTCTGGTGTGCACACACTACTGGGCAATTCGGCTAACGCAGCATCGAGCGACAGCCCCTCAAGGGTGAGTATCTCAATCAAGCGAGTACCACTGTAAAGACCATCATCAAAACCAAACCAGCGCTCTTTGAAGCAAAAATGCCCAGAAAACTCGCCGCCCAACAAAGCACCGGTTTCGAGCATTTTTTGCTTAATGCGTGAATGACCGCTTTGCCACATCACCGGTCTGCCGCCCTGTGAAGAAATAACTTGGCTCAAGTTGCGCGTGCACTTAACGTCATACACCACGTCAGCACCAGGGTTGCGGGTCAATACGTCCTTGGCAAATAACATCAACAGTAAATCCGCATCCACGACGCGCCCACTGCCAGTGACCGCAACAACGCGATCGGCATCACCGTCAAAAGCCAAGCCAAGATCAGCCTCCTGCCGCATCACCTCAGCGACCAGCGCCTGGATATTTTCAGGCTTACAAGGATCTGGCAGATGATTAGGGAAGTTACCGTCGACCTCGGCAAACAGGGGCACCACCTCACAGCCTAACGAAGCAAACAACATAGGGGCTATGTCACTGGCCGCACCATTTCCGCAATCCAACACCACCTTTATCTGCGATGCAAAAACCACATCATCGGCTATTTGATCAATGTAGCGATCAACTAAATCTTGCCGAGTCAGATCGCCAGCGCCCGTCGCGAACGCGCCCGACACGGCTAGCGCATACAAGTCCTGGATTTGTTTATCGGCTAATGCCTGCCCATTTAGCACGACCTTAAAGCCGTTAACATCTGGCGAATTGTGGCTGCCAGTAATCATCACGCCCGCCTGCGTTTGCAAATGTTCAATGGCAAAGTAGACCAGCGGTGTAGGCACTAAGCCAATATCAACAACATCGCAGCCAGTGGCTAACAAGCTGCTAATCAGCGCCTCATGGATTCGAGCCGAAGAGAGCCTGCCGTCACGACCGACCACCAGCGTGTCGCTACCTGCCTGCAATGCTGCAGTGCCAATCGCCTTACCAATGAGCTCAACAGTATCATTATCGAGCTCTGTCTCAGCGATGCCGCGTATATCATAAGCTCTAAAAACATGAGCGGGAATCAAGGGCATGGCAATATCGAGCCCTGCAGCCTGAGCATCGGGTTGCGCCATCTCCTCGGCAGGCCCTGCAACTTCAGCTGCTTGAGGCCCACTAGCATGGTCGCTAGGTTCCTCAACAGCAATTGCAGCGAGCTCTGGGCCGGCTGTCTTCTTCGCCAGCGCTCGCTTGGCGCGGTAGTTTTCCAGCGCCTGCGCAAAATCTCTCGCGGCTTGCTCAATCCCTGTAAATACAAACGACGGTAATTGGCCCGCTTGATCAAAAGACTGCTTCACATAGTCTCTCAATAAGCTCGCGTCACCATCAACCATTTTACCAGTAGCCGTTATTTGTTTTCGCAAAGCCAGCAAGCCCAAAGCCACAATTAAAAGCAATGCACTGGCTATTACAGAAGAAAAGACACCCAGTATTGCAGGCGACTTAAATAGCGAATATTCCAGCGACACGCTTGGGATAATGCGAAGCGGCTGACTCGCCGTTGCCACTGCCCGCTTAGATGAAGGCCGACTAAGGTCTGATGGAATTGCCACCGGCTTTGCATTGGGTATGCTGTAAAAAAGAGTGGTGACGGTATCGCTAGAGAGTTGGTCTCGACCTTTGAGCAGATCAAATTGCGCAAAAACCCAATCGGCTTTTAGCGTCAACATAATGGCCCCAACACTGCGATTGCCCACCTTAACCGCTCGAGCCAAACTCACCACATACTCGCCATTTAGCCGGTACACATCGACCACTACATGTTGATCGCCACGCGCACGCTCAACCATATTCTTTTCGATGTTGTTGCGCAGCTTGTGTTTATAAGCACCAAGATCTGCCGTACCCAAGTCACCCAAGGGCAAAATAACTAACTGATTGAGGTGTGGAAACATGGTTGCCCAATCATCAGCCATGCTATCGAGCGCTGCCTGATCGCCCACGTTTAATGCCATGTGCAGTGAAGTCAGGCGACTCAAACCTTCCAACTGATGGCTAAGAATTTGCAGGCTATTGTCGATAGCGCCCGCCTGTATTTTTACCGCTGTATCGGCTTTAAGCTGTGCCGCATCGCTACTAACCCAAGGGTTGAGTACAGCAAAATACAATCCGGCAACCATCACACTAGGCACCACAACCAAGAGCAAGCTAGACCAAAATTTTAATAGGCTAGGTGAATTAACCGACAATGAAGATACCTCCCTCTACTTCAATTGATGTTCGAATCGATACTGCAATCAACGGCTCAACCGGCGCCTGCGTCAACACTACAAACACACTAAACCCAAAGCCAATGAGCATCAACAAGCCTAATCAGAATGGCTATTTGAGATTATAGTGACGCCCAACGGACCGAGCAGATAAAATAATACCAATTGCCCAAAAAACGCTGCGCTTCTAGTAATTTTGCTGCCCCTTATTTATCGGCGTATAAACAATAATGCCTAGACCTGCTGGGCAATTAATTTAATCAGCTCACGCGCGAGTTGATCTTTGCTCATCTTAGGCATTTCAACTTGCTCGCTTCGGGTTAACACGATCACCTCATTGCTGTCGGAGCTAAATCCAATGTCATCACGCGACACATCATTGGCCACAATCATCTGTAAATTTTTGCGCTGCATCTTGGCATTGGCATGCTCTAACAGATCATGCGTCTCAGCGGCAAAACCCACCACCACGGGCGGGCTAATCAAACTACTGACAGCGGCGATAATATCGGGAGTCTTTTCCAACTCCAGCGTTAAGGTTTGTACTGCAGCGGTTTTTTTTATTTTTTGCGACTCACTTGTTACCGGACGAAAATCAGCCACTGCCGCCGCGCCAACAAAAATATCTGCTCCATCAATAACGCCCATCACCGCCTCCAGCATATCCTGTGCCGAAACTACATCTACACGCTGCGCACGGGCGTCAGCCGGTAAGTGAACCGGCCCAGCAATGAGCGTTACTTTTGCGCCAGCCTCAATGGCAGCAGTTGCCAGCGCAAAACCCATTTTGCCTGAGGAGTAATTACTGAGATAACGAACTGGGTCGAGTGCTTCGAGACTTGGCCCGGCAGTAATAACGACATGCCGGCCATCGAGGATGCCGCTAGCGAAGCAATCAGCTACCGCCTGCGCAATCTCTGCAGCCTCGCTCATTCGCCCTGCGCCTGTATCGCCGCAAGCCTGCGCGCCTTCGCCGGGGCCTACCGTGCGGTAGCCACGCTCAGCTAAACGCTGCAAATTAGTTTGATTAGCCTGATCCCGCCACATTGCCTGATTCATAGCAGGAGCTAATAATACCGGCGCATCGCTGGCGCACAGTACAGTCGCCAACAGATCGTCTGCTCGACCCACTGCAAAACGCGCTAAAGCATCGGCTGTGGCCGGCGCTACCACAATGGCGTCGCCCCAACGAGCCAGCTCAATGTGGCCCATCGCCGCTTCAGCCTCGGCATCGAGTAGCTCGGTATGCACGCGGTTGCCAGATACGGCTTGAAGCGTAAGTGGCGTTATAAACTCACAGGCACCACGCGTCATAATCACCTTAACTTCTGCACCAAGGTCGCGCAGCCGCCTAACAACATCAGGTGCCTTGTAAGCAGCAATACCACCGGTAACGCCAACGAGTATTCTTTTGTTTTGAAGTGACTGCATACTTTTATGTACTTAAATAGACGGTTTATTAAAAATGGTGCCTGATCAACCTTAGCCGTTCTTGGATACCACCGCTCAACATCTCAAGCCTATCGGGCAGGCAAGTGACATTGTGCTGGTATCTTAGGCAAGAGTACAATATTCCCCAAGAGACAACATCGGTAACCAAGGATTGACCGATGTCTATTGCAAATAGCGCACATCATGGAGGATTTTATGTCTATTGCAGCCTGGCCGACAACCGAACGGCCTCGAGAAAAACTCATTGCACGCGGCCCCCAAGCATTAAGCGACGCCGAATTACTGGCTATTTTTTTACGCACAGGCAGCCCCAAACACTCCGCCATAGAAATCGCAGGTCAACTTCTCACCCAGTTTGGTGGTCTCGCGCCATTACTGCATGCCTCACGCCGCGATTTTGTTTCGCTTCATGGGCTGGGAGACGCCAAATACGCCATGTTACAAGCGATTCAGGAGATATCACGGCGCAGCATGCTCGAGGCCCTGCAACGCAGCTCAGCACTCACTAGCCCAGAAAAAACGCGCGGCTATTTAAAAAACATCCTCGCTCACCAACCACGCGAAATTTTTTGGGCGCTTTTTTTAGACAGTCAGCATCAAGTCATCGCCAGCGAAGCCCTAGCTCACGGCACCATTGACAGCGCGAGTATTTATCCTCGTGAAGTGCTTAAAGCCAGCCTCTCGCACAACGCTGCGGCGCTAATCTTTGCCCACAACCACCCCTCTGGCTCACTGACACCCAGCCAGGCCGACCAAGACATCACGCGAAAACTGCAAGAGGTGCTGGCAATGGTCGACATACGCGTGCTCGACCATATTATTGTCGGTGGTAACCGTACCCTTTCGATGGCAGAACTTGGCCTCATTTAATTCTATAGTGGCTCTTTCGCCGCTTAGACTTGTACTTGGGGCGCTGTTTTGGTATAAAGCGCGTCCTTTTTGCAGAGCATCTCACCCTGATGGGCCACTCATACGCAAAAGGCCGGCGAATGTGGTCGGGGATGTTGAGCGCCACTTTGGGTGTTATCAACAGTTCAAGATCAACTATTTGAGTAGCTGGCGCGCCAACTAAGGCGGCTTAGTTCGAACCAAGAATTGCGGAGAGATACCATGTCAAAAGTTTGCCAAGTTACCGGTAAGCGCCCGATTACCGGGAACAACGTTTCCCACGCCAAGAATCGCACCAAACGTCGATTCTTGCCTAATCTGCATCGCCATCGTTTTTGGTTAGAAGCTGAGAAACGTTTTGTAACGCTGCGAGTTTCATCAAAAGGCATGCGCATTATCGACAAAAAAGGTATAGATACCATTGTAGCCGAGCTGCGCAATCGCGGTGAAGCGGTTTAGCTGAAAGTTAATCTACATCACTAGAAAACAATTACTGAAAAAATCCCAAGAGATCTAAGGTTATGAGAGAAAAAATTCGACTCAATTCTTCTGCCGGTACTGGCCATTTTTATACAACAGATAAAAACAAACGTACCATGCCTGAAAAAATGGAGATCAAAAAGTTTGATCCGGTGGTTCGTAAGCACGTAACGTATAAAGAAGCTAAAATTAAGTAATTGTCTTTCGGCTAAAGACAATCGAAACCCGCTCTCTAGGCGGGTTTTTTTGTATGGGTTCTTTTTTTAACTCGCAGCCATTGTTATGCAATTATGAATAACGAAAATGGCGCCTTAACTAATACACTCGCGTAATCCATCAAATGCCAGAGCTACCCGAAGTAGAAACCACCAAGCGGGGCATTGCACCTCACGTCGTTAACAAAACCATTACACGTGTTGAAGTGCGCAACAAAAACTTACGCTGGCCGGTCACCGCTGCATTCAGCAAAAATATTGCCGGCCATAAAGTACAAGACGTTTCTCGCCGAGCAAAATATTTGCTGTTTAAACTGCAGAGCGGTTACTTCATGCTGCACTTGGGCATGTCCGGCAGCTTGCGCTTAGCCGGCAGCAGCGAACCTTTACTCAAACACGACCACTTAGTTTTTCATTTGTCGAGCAATCTAACTCTGCGCCTGAATGACCCTCGACGCTTTGGTTCTGCACTATGGCTTGGTCACAATCCTGAAGACCATTCGCTGCTAAGCTCTTTAGGCCCCGAACCTTTTGATTCAAGCTGCACCGCCCAGCGCTTATTTAAACTCTCACGCAAGCGTAAAGTTGCCGTGAAAAATTTTGTCATGGACAATAAAGTTATTGTGGGCGTTGGAAATATTTATGCCAGCGAAGCCTTGTTCGCCAGCGGCATTAGACCACGCCGAGCAGCGGGGAGAGTCACACAAGCACAATACAGTGAACTACTAGAAAACATTCAAACTATATTGCAAGCCTCAATCACAATGGGCGGAACCACGCTGCGCGATTTTGTTGGTGGCGACGGCAAGCCGGGCTATTTCCAACAAACACTGAGTGTCTATGGCCGTGAAGGATTGCCTTGTACCACATGCAACTCGACCATCAAGCAAATCACTATAGGTCAGCGCAGCAGCTTTTACTGCCCGCAATGCCAGCAATAGTCGCTGACGGCTAGCGCTCACCGCCCCGAAGCCGTGCCCTCTCGGCGCGGATCTGCCACACCCTGCCAGCCCAGTGATGTTTTATAAATGGCATGAATGCCGCTGGTCTGCTCACGTACATCGAGTACGTGCCCCATATCACCTAACGCTTTTACTGTGTCCTCGCTAACTGCACTCTCAAGACGAACCTTATTACCCGCCTCAACCACATGGCCCGCAGCTATAGATTGGGGCAACGACCGACCAAGCACTAACACCTCATACAACACTCGAGCCACATAACTAATAATACTTCTACCACCGGGTGAGCCCAACGCGAGAACAGGCTGATTCTTTGCATCAAATACAATCATAGGTGACATCGAGCTTAGCGGGCGTTTACCACCTTGCACGCGGTTCGCTATCTTCTGACTGCTTGCATCGATTGGTGCAAAAGAAAAATCGGTAAGTTGATTATTTAAAATAAAACCACCTGACATAAGTCGCGAGCCAAAAGCCGTTTCGATACTATTGGTCATGCTAACGATATTGCCCGAAGCGTCCATAATCGTCAGGTGCGTGGTAGAGGGTAATTCTAGAGAAAGTCCTGTCATAAAAGCGTCAGCATCAACTGCAGATGGACTGCCAGGCGGCGTCAATTTACTGCGTCGGGCCAAGTCAATCATGGATGCGCGCTGTGACAAATAATCAGCCTCAAGCAAACCCACAACAGGCACGCTGACAAAATCAGGATCAGCTAAATATTTGTTTCTATCGGCAAATGCCAATCTCGAGGCCTCAATAAAAGCGTGGGCAAGGACGGCATCGCCAGCCACGCCGGCGCTAACCAAGCTTGGATTGTGACGCGCCTCAATTTCCAGAGACTCCAACATGGCCAATATACTCAGCACAGTAGTCGCCCCCGAAGACGGTGGCCCCATGCCACAAAAACGGTATGCAAAAATTATTTTACAAACCGGCTTACGCAACACTGACTGATACTGCGAAAAATCGCGCATCGACAATTGCCCAG
>Ga0075467_10000072_pt1 | contig 63696 bp, 54 predicted proteins | sample DEB08_DNA_9_FD_75067 | JGI IMG/M metagenome (GOLD analysis project Ga0075467, IMG submission 75067) | Aqueous microbial communities from the Delaware River and Bay under freshwater to marine salinity gradient to study organic matter... | ecosystem: Environmental > Aquatic > Marine > Coastal ... | reverse complement strand
ATTCTCCGCCTCAAAGCCGCCGCGTCTCCACCGCAACCCCTTGGCGCCCCGGATGCAGCATCTCTGCGCCTCCGGTGACGGCGTATCTACGAGCACCGAACCAGACCCGCAAGTGCTTTTTTCGAAAAAATTGCTCTGATCGCGTTTTCGGGCGATATCGTGCCGAAAACGCGGACCCGCTCCCGCGACCGTCCGGTGACGCGGCTGAACGTTGAATGCCTTTGTCAGCATGACGGCAATGGGCCAGTCATTCTTGGTCCCAAGGTCTTGGTGCGGGCAGTTGTTGCCAAATGAAGGTTGCCACGCAGCGCCTCTAGGATCGACCGGCGGACCCGCGCATTCAGCCATGACCCGACCTTGATCCATTTCCACCTTCTGTGCGGAGGCGATTCCCGAGTCATGCGTCGGGCGGATGGCCTTTTGACACGGCACACCTGTCGGCTGTCATCAAAACTTCATCCTTGGCTGCTTGCCCGAAACGAAGTGTGGGGGTAATATTTGTCTAGTTGTATAGATAATTGGACAGACTCGCAAGATGTCGAAAAACCCGATGACAAACAGCCAGATCGCGCGGCAACGCCGCCTGTCCACGCTGACGAAGGCCCCGATGGATAGGCTGACCGTATTGTGGAATGCGTATGGCGCACAGCCCAGACATGATCTGGTGCGCCCCGCCGAAACCGGGACAGTCATGGTGCGTGGCCGTGTAGGCGCCATTGGATCCGCGTTCAATCTTGGAGAGACGACGGTTACGCGCTGTTCCGTCCGGCTTGAGGACGGCACCCTTGGTCACGGCTATGTGCAGGGTCGCGACAAGACTGCTGCGCGCACCATAGCCTTGATCGACGCGCTAGCCGAGGCCGGCGAGGCCGCTCGGATCGATGCCGAGATTACCACGCCTTTGGTGGAGGAGGCCGCCGCCCGCAAAGCCGCCCGTGCCGCCCGTGCCGCCGCGACGAAGGTCGAATTTTTCACGATGGTCCGGGGGGAAGGATGATGTCCGATACGATGATAGGCACTGCCGTCGATGGCGGGTTTGGCGATCCGCCGCGCGATGCCGCCCGCGCCTTCCGTGCGGCCCTTCAGGCGCTGTCTCGGCCCGGCACGCTGCATGAAATCGCCGGAGCTGTGCCGCCCGCGCCTTGCTCTGTCGCTGCGGGGGCGCTCTTGCTGACCCTTTGTGACGCGGAAACCGGGCTTTACCTTGCCCCTTCCCTCGACACTCCTGAGTTGCGAGACTGGGTCGCCTTTCACACCGGTGCGCCGATTGTCGAAGCCGGTGTGGCCGACTTTGCACTTGGCACCTGGACCGATCTGGCGCCATTGGACCGGTTCAAGGTCGGCACGCAATCCTACCCGGACCGCGCGGCCACCTTGATCGTGGAGATGGATGCAATTGCGCAATCCGGCTCTCGTCTGACCGGACCGGGCATCGCGGACGCCGCGTATCTCACCCTGCCGGAAGTTGCGGCATTTCAAGCTAACCGCCGGAAATTCCCACTTGGCTTCGATACCTATTTCACCTGTGGCAGCCAAGTGGCTGGCCTGCCCCGATCCACCCGTGTGGAGGACCTCTGATGTATGTCGCTGTGAAGGGTGGCGAACGCGCCATCGACAATGCCCATGCCTGGCTGGCCGAGGAGCGGCGCGGCGATACGGCAATTGCCGAACTCTCGGTTCCCCAAATCCGCGAGCAGCTTGCTCTCGCGGTTAACCGGGTGATGGCGGAAGGTTCGCTCTACGACGCCGATCTGGCCGCGCTGGCGATCAAACAGGCGCGCGGCGACTTGATCGAGGCGGTGTTCCTGATCCGGGCCTATCGCACGACATTGCCACGGTTCGGGGCCAGCACTCCGGTCGAGACTGGCAAGATGGCCTGCGACCGCCGCATTTCCGCGACATTCAAGGATCTGCCAGGTGGTCAGGTTCTGGGGCCAACTTTCGACTATACGCACCGCTTGCTGGACTTTGCGCTGGCTGCCGAAGGGATCGCCCCGCCCGATGCCCCGATGGCCGAAGCAGAGCCGGGCGACATGCCCCATGTCACCGACTTTCTCGCGCGAGAGGATTTGATTCAACCCGAGGCCCAAGATGATACGACGCCGCGCGATCTGACGCGTGAACCGCTTGATTTTCCGACGGACCGCCCTTTGCGCTTGCAGGCTCTGACGCGCGGGGACGAGGGTTTCGTGCTGTCGATGGCCTATTCCACGCAGCGCGGCTATGGCCGCAACCACCCGTTTGTCGGTGAAATGCGCGTTGGCACGGTCCCGGTGGAAATGGAGATCCCCGAACTTGGTTTTGCCATCGAATTAGGGGAGGTAACGCTGACGGAATGCGAAACCGTGAACCAGTTTACGGGATCGAAGACCGAACCGCCGCAATTCACCCGAGGCTATGGGCTTGTCTTCGGTCATTCGGAACGCAAGGCGATTTCAATGGCGCTGGTGGACCGCGCCATGCGTTGGAAAGAGCTGTCCGAGGATAACAGCGGCGCCCCCGCGCAGGATGAGGAGTTTGTCCTCAGCCATTCCGACAATGTGCAGGCGACCGGATTTCTGGAACACATCAAACTGCCGCACTATGTGGATTTTCAGTCAGAGCTGGAGTTGATCCGACGTTTGCGGCGCGAGGCCGACGCGGCCACGACACAACAGGCTGCGGAATGAGCGGTCCCGCCCCCTACCTCGATTTCGGCACACCGCGCCGAATATCTGATCGGGGCATGGCCCCGGCGCGAGGCCGCATCTGCACGCCTTGGTTCGGCTTGTCGCGGTCCCGCCACAGCACGATCCACATCGCGGCACCGATAATCACCGCCACTCCGGCGGCCAATCCGGCAAATCCCCACAACATCCACTGCATCCCATGCCCTCCCGGAGCGCCCCATGTCTGACTATAACTTCGCATATCTCGACGAACAGACCAAGCGGATGATCCGCCGCGCGATCCTTAAAGGGGTTGCTGTGCCGGGCTATCAGGTGCCTTTCGCATCACGCGAGATGCCGATGCCCTACGGTTGGGGCACGGGCGGCGTGCAGGTCAGCGCGGCCTGCCTCACGCCCGAGGATGTTTTCAAGGTTATCGATCAAGGGGCGGACGACACGACAAACGCCGTATCGATCCGCAAGTTCTTCGAAAAGACCGCCCAAGTTTCTGTCACCGAACACACGAAAGACGCAACTGTGATCCAGACCCGCCACCGCATCCCCGAGGTGCGCCTGACCGAGGATCAGATCCTTGTCTATCAGGTTCCGATCCCCGAACCGCTGCGGTTTCTCGAACCGCGCGAGACCGAAACCCGCAAGATGCACGCGCTGGAGGATTATGGGCTGATGCATGTGAAGCTCTACGAAGACATTGCGCGTCATGGCGAGATTGCAACCGCCTACGCCTATCCGGTGAAAGTCGAGGATCGCTATGTCATGGACCCCTCGCCGATCCCCAAATTCGACAACCCGAAGCTTGAGTCGGCCGCGCTCCAACTGTTCGGTGCCGGACGCGAACAACGCATCTACGCGGTGCCGCCCTATACAAAGGTCGTGAGCCTTGATTTCGACGACTACCCCTTCGACCCCTCGAAAGCCGATTATCCCTGTGCACTGTGCGGGGCGACCGAAAGCTATCTTGACGAGGTGATCGTAGATGACAGCGGCGGGCGGATGTTTGTCTGCTCCGATACCGATTTTTGTGCCGGCAGGCAGGAAGCGGCAGCATGACCAAGAACCAAAATATCCCTGAAAGACCGCCTCTTCTGGAGGTTCACGATCTGACCAAGAACTATGGTGCGCGAACCGGCTGTGCGGATGTGTCCTTCAATCTGTTTCCCGGCGAGGTGATGGGGATTGTCGGCGAAAGCGGGTCGGGGAAATCGACGCTTCTGAACTGCCTCGCCGGGCAATTGGAGGCCGATTCCGGCGCCGTCATGTTCGACACCCGCGCAGACGGCCCACGCGACACCCGCCTGATGTCCGAGGCCGAGCGCCGGATGCTGGGCCGTACCGACTGGGCCTTCGTCCATCAGAACCCCCGCGACGGGTTGCGAATGCGGATCAGCGCAGGCGGGAATGTGGGCGAACGTCTGATGGCCGTTGGCGCCCGGCACTACGGCGACATCCGCAGCGCAGCCGAAGATTGGCTGACAAGGGTCGAAATCGCGACCGACAGGATGGATGACCGCCCGGCGGCGTTTTCGGGCGGGATGCAGCAGCGCCTTCAGATCGCGCGTAATCTGGTCACAGGCCCGCGCTTGGTGTTCATGGATGAACCGACCGGCGGGCTGGATGTCAGTGTGCAGGCCCGACTTCTGGATCTTTTGCGCGGGCTTGTCCGGCGCATGGGGCTATCGGCGATCATCGTGACGCATGATCTGGCGGTGGTGCGCCTTCTGGCCGACCGGCTGATGGTGATGAAGGACGGGCGTGTGGTGGAAACCGGGCTCACCGATCAGGTGCTGGACGATCCGCAACACGCCTACACGCAGCTTTTGGTTGCATCGGTTCTGCAAGTATGAGGGACGTTATGATCGAAGTCGAAGGCTTGGGGAAAAACTTCACCCTGCACAATCAAGGGGGTGCGGTCATTCCGGTTTTGGAAGATGCCCATTTCACCGTGGCACCCGGCGAATGCGTCGCCCTGACGGGGGCAAGCGGGGCGGGGAAATCAACCGTCATGCGTATCTTGTACGGCAACTACCTTGCCCAAGCAGGTCGCGTCACAATCGGAGGCGTCGATCTGACGGGGGCAGAGCCGCGAACCATCCTGACGCTCCGCCGTCAGACGCTTGGCTATGTCAGTCAGTTCCTGCGCGTCGTGCCGCGCGTTCCGACCTTGCAGGTCGTGGCAGAACCCTGCCTTGCCACCGGCCAGTCCGAAGAGGCCGCTGTAACCCGTGCCCGCGATCTGCTGTCGCGGCTGAACATCCCCGAAACGCTGTGGTCGCTGTCGCCCACCACGTTTTCGGGCGGCGAACAGCAGCGCGTGAACATTGCGCGCGGCTTTGCCTACACCTATCCGGCGCTATTGCTGGATGAGCCGACCGCCAGCCTTGACCCGGTGAATCGAGAGGTCGTTCTATCCCTGATCGAAGAGGCCAAGGCAAACGGGGCCGCAATCGTCGGCATCTTTCACGATGTGGAGGCGCGCGCCCGCGTGGCTGACCGAGAGGTTGATATCGGTCGCTTCACGCCCGGTCGTGCCGCATGACAGGTGGGCGGCTGATCGCGGTTGTTGGTCCATCCGGCGTTGGCAAGGATAGCGTCATGGACGCGCTTTCAGCCGCGCGGCCCGAACTGATGCGGGTGCGCCGCGTCATCACGCGCGCCGCCGACGCCGGCGGAGAAAATTCTATCGCCGTCACTGATGCCACATTTCAGACCATGGCCGCCGCCGGGGCTTTTGCCCTTTCCTGGGAGGCGCATGGGCTGTGCTATGGCATTCCCGCCGAAGTAACAGCATCGCTGGGCGACGGTCACGATCTGCTTGTAAACCTGTCACGCGGCGTTCTTGATCAGGCCGCAGCGCAATTCGCGAAGGTCCATGTGCTAGCGATCAGCGCCACACCTGAGGTTCTGAGCCAACGTCTGACCGCGCGGGGCCGCGAAACCCGGCAAGACATCGCCGCCCGTCTGGCGCGCACAACCCCGCCGATGCCGCAAGGCGTGCGAATAACGGAAATCGACAACAGCGGCGCGCTGGAGGATACCGTCGCTACCGCCCTTGCCGCCCTTTATCCAGCAAGCGGAGCACGGTCGATCACATGAAATCTCCCATCCTGTGCCTCGCCCAGCAGGGCCAGATCCGCAATCACATAGGGACGTGGCAAGGCAGGTGCGAAATGGTCCTTCAGCACTTCCAGCGTCGCGTCGGCATCTGTTTCTGGCAGGTGGCCCGTCAGGGTCAGGTGAAAACGGAACTCCTCCATTACATACGGATAGCCCCATTGGGTCAGAAGCGCCTCTTGTCGGGGCGACAGACCCGCCCGGCGCCGACGCGCCAGTTCTGCCTCGGTCAGGGGCGCGCGGAATGGGTCCAGCCCTTCGACCACGCGCCAGGCCAGCGCCCGCAAATCCTTGGACGGGACGGACGGCACGGCCGCAACAAACCCGCCCAGACGACGAATCGAAAGTTCAGGGATCGTGACGGGCGCAAGCCCTGCACAAAAATCGATGACGGCGTTGCGAAACCCATCCTCGGTCGTCCCTTGCTGGAGACGGAACGGCGGCTTGATCGTACCGTGAAATCCGTATTTTCGCGGCGTGGCGGTCATTTTGGCCACGGGCATCGTCAGCCCCGGCACATCGGGTTGGGCCACGGGCTGCCCTGCCACGCTATCCCAGCCCAGCAACGCAGCGCCCTGATCGTAGAACGGCCCTTGCGGCACAACGTAAATCGCGTATCGGGTAAAACCGGTCATTTTTCTGTGCCCATCCCAACCTCTCGGAGATCTTTTCCATGCCAGAAGCGGTAGTTCTTGCCAATGCCACCTTGGTCCTTTCCGACCGGACCCTGACAGGTAGCCTGCGCATGGTGGATGGGCAGATCACCGATGTGGATGAAGGAACATCGGTGGCATGGGGCGCGATCGATTGCGGCGGTGATCTCGTTGCCCCCGGTCTGGTGGAATTACACACCGACAATCTAGAACGTCACCTGCGCCCGCGACCGCGGGTGCTCTGGCCACATGGACCCGCTATCATCGCCCATGACGCAGAACTTGCGGGCACCGGGATTACGACCGTGTTCGATGCGATCAGGGTCGGGTCCATCGACGGCGCGGGCGGCGCGGGATGGCAACGCTATGCACGCGCGATGGCCGACGAAATCCTCGCCATGCGGGCGATCGATGCCCTGAAGATCAGCCACCACCTGCACCTGCGGGCCGAGATCTGCTCCGAGACGCTGATCGAGGAACTGGACGGGTTCGGCCCAGAGGACCGTGTCGGCATACTCAGCCTTATGGACCATACTCCGGGGCAACGACAGTTTGCCGATCTTACCCAATACGAAGCCTATATGCGCGGAAAACACGGGTTGAGCGCGGAAGTCTTCAACGAACATGTCAAAGCCCGCACGGCCCTTGGCGCCCGTGTCTGTGCCGACCATGAAGCCGCTGCAGTCAAGGCCGCACAACGCTTCGGCGCAGTTCTGGCCAGTCATGATGACACCACGTCCGATCACGTAGCGACCTCTGCCCGCCACGGTGTGGCGCTGGCAGAGTTTCCGACGACGATGGATGCCGCCCACGCTTGTCACAAGCATGGCATCGCAGTGATGATGGGCGCGCCCAACCTGATCCGGGGTGGGTCGCATTCGGGCAATGTCGCGGCGGAGGCCTTGGCGAAGATCGGCCTGCTGGACATTCTGTCGTCCGACTATGTGCCCGCCGCCCTGTTGCAGGCCGCCGTAACGCTTGGCGAAGTTTGGGGCGATCTGCCGCGCGCGATGGCGACGGTCACATCGTCACCCGCGCGCGCCGCCGGCCTGCTGGATCGCGGCGTTATCGCGCCGGGTATGCGGGCCGATGTTATCCGCTTCCGCAGCATTTCAGGCGTACCGATGATGCGCGGGGTCTGGTCACACGGCAACCGCGTCGCCTGATTGGAACGGCGGCCCCCAGCCCCGGTCTACCAAGCCATCGCGGCCCGTATCCGGCCCGGGTTCGCGCCATTCCGATAATGGGCAAGGCTGCGCGATACGCCATGTCTCAACGCGTGAGGGTGCGGGTTGGCGCGGATAAGCACGTGCACGGTTTCATCCCCTTCCACATCAAGGAAAGGTTGTCCCGACCCTGGCAAGCTGACTTGGCCAGTCCTGCGGCGGAAGAGCCATACCTTCACGGTCTCGGTAGCCACGATGTAGCCGATCACGATGGCAACAATTGCTACGAATGTGCTCAGGGATAGCGGCACAAAGCCGAAGGCCCCGCTAAGTGGACCAAGCCAGGGAATGGCGACAGTCAGCGCGAGAACCGACATCGTGGACCAAAGGAGGATCGTCCCCGGCCAGCTGCGGAATGCCGGGCGGCGCGTTCGCAGGACCAGCACAACCGCAAGTTCGGTAAGCAACGAGATCATGAACCAAGATGTCTGGAACACGGACTCGTCTGCCTGAAGCACCAATATCAGCAGGCCGAAGGTCAGAAGATCGAAGGCCGAACTGACCAGCCCGAAGACGATCATGAAGCGTCGGATTTCCGCCACGTTCCATCGTTGCGGCGCCGACAGTTGCTCGGGATCGACACGATCGGATGCGATGGCGAGCAACGGCAGGTCGGACAGGAAGTTGTTGAGCAGGATCTGCTTGGCCGCCAAGGGCAAGAAAGGAAGAAACGGCGTGACGATGGCCATGCTGACCATGTTTCCGAAATTGGCACTGGTGGTGATCGAGATGTATTTCAGCGTGTTTGCGAAGGTGCGGCGGCCTCCCTCGACTCCGGCGCGCAGAACCTCGAGGTCGCGGTGGGTGAGCACGATGTCGGCGCTCTCACGCGCCACATCCACGGCCTCGGCCACCGAGATGCCAACATCGGCGGCATGCAGCGCGGGGGCATCGTTGATGCCGTCACCCAGATAACCGACCGCCTCGCCTGTGCGTTGCAGCGCGCGTACGATGCGCTCTTTCTGCTGCGGATCAATCTCCACGAACAGGTCGGTTCGCGGCGCGAGATGCCACAGCGCCTCGTCACGCATCGCGGCGACTTCCGCACCGGTGAGCATGGCTTGCGCATTGAGACCAACCGCGCGTGCAACGTGCGCGGTGACATGACGGTTGTCGCCGCTGATGACCTTGATCGCAATTCCGAGACCGCGCAGCGTGGTGATGGTCGCGGCGGCGTCCTCCTTCGGCGGATCAAAGAACACCAGAAAGCCGCAGAAGGTCATCGCGACCTCGTCGGCGCGGTCATAGTCAGGCTGCGGAGCAAACCGGCGCGCCGCCACGGCCAGCACACGCAGCCCCTCTTCGCTCCGAGCGCGGAAAATTGCTTCCAGTCCGGCGCGGGCAGTCTGGTCGAGCGACACCTCTCCCTCACCGGTCGCCAGTGTGGTGCAGATGTCGAGAACCTCGACAAAGGCCCCTTTGGTCACCATCAGGTGCCCACCAGCCGGGTCTTCGGAAAGCACAATAGTCAGCCGCCGACGCTCGAAATCATAAGGTATCTCGTCTATTTTCACGCAGTCCGGCGATCCGAACCCCGCTTCCTCGCCCGCCACGATCAGCGCTGCGTCAAGCGGGTTCTCGATCCCGGTCTGATTGCGGGCGTTCAGCCAGGCGAGCCGTTTCACGCTGACCGCAGAGCCTCCTTCGGGGTCCAGCGCCTCATGCAGTACAACCCGCCCCTTGGTCAGCGTTCCGGTTTTGTCAGTGCATAGCACGGTCATGGATCCGAGGTTCTCGATCGCTTCCAGCCGTCGAACGATCACCCCGTCCGCCGCCATTCGCCGGGCCCCGGCTGAGAGCGTGACACTGACGATGGCCGGCAAAAGTTCGGGCGACAGACCCACGGCGAACGCCGCGGCAAACAAGAGCGAGTCGATCACTGGCCGATCAAGCATGAGATTGGCGCTCAGGACGAACAGCACCACCAACACCATCACCCGGATCAAGAGATAGCCGAACTGCCGCACGCCCCGGGCGAATTCGGTCTCGGGCTCATGGGCGGCGATGCGGGCGGCAATTGCGCCGAAGGCAGTCTTGCGACCGGTCGCGGTGACCAACACCCGCGCCGTGCCGCTGCGCACCGAGGCGCCGAGCCAGACCATGTTGGTGCGCTCGCCGAGGGGCGCGTCGGCTGGGGCGATGCCGGGGCGCTTCTCCACAGGAAAGGATTCGCCCGTGATGCTTGCCTCGCTGACCATAAAATCCTGCGCTCCGATCACGAGGCCGTCGGCCGGCACAAGGTTACCCGCCGACAAGAGGATCACATCGCCCGACACGATCTCGCGCACCGGGATCACCCGCTCGGCCCCATCGCGCAGTACCCGCGCCGTCAGCGCGAGGCTGTTCTTGAGCGCCTCGACGGCAGCTGATGCGCGATATTCTTGAAAGAAGCCAAGCGCAGCGCTGCCCATCACGATCGTCAGAACGATCCCCGCGTCGATCCATTGGCGCAGGACCAGCGAGATTGTGGCGGCGACAAGAAGGATCAACACAATCGGATTTTCGAACTGGCGTGCGACAAGGCGCAGTGCGCCGCGATGCGGCGCCTCGTCAACGCTGTTGGGTCCTCGTTCAGCTAGCCGTGCCGCGGCCGTCCCCGTCGTCAGCCCATTCGGGCCAGAATCAAGCTGCGCCGCGAGCATTGTCGCATCGCCGCTCCGGGTCACGATCTCAGCTGCGCCACGAGGCATCTTGTGCCCTCTGCCGGTTCGCGGCGCATCGCCAACCGCCTGATGCAGTCATGCCGCCCCCTTCTCCAATCTTTCGGTTCGGGCCGTCAGCGCCATCGCGAACCAGCATCGCAGGCGACAGCACAAGAAACGTCATAAAGTGCGACTCAGGGTGACTGCGAAAGCGCGTCATGGTTTTTCCGGAACTGGTTTGTGCAAATCTAACTCCAATCCCCGCAGCTTCATAGCCAACGCGGAAAAGCAGGCCACATTGCCGGATCGTCCCCTTGTGAGCTGTTATCAGATCGTTCGCTGGTTGATGGCTAAGGGCACGCCTCGGTCAAGCGGACAAGGCATTCAGTCCGGCGAGGCGGGCGGCGGGCGGTTTTTAGCCAACTTGCCGCCTTTGGCCAATCGACCGTGCAGCGGGATCAGCCCCGCAATGGTCACACATGCAAACAGCGCGCCGGCCAGAAAGGTCGTCTCTGCGCCGAAGGCGTCCCACAGGCCTCCAGCTATGATGCTGGCGGCGAGAAGAGCCACACCAGTGACGAGGTTGAACATGCCGAATGCCGTTCCACGAAGCTCTGGCGCCGCACTATCCGCGACAAGCGTGGCGAGAATGCCCTGCGTGAAACCCATGTGCAGCCCCCAAAGCACCGCACCCGCCAATACGCCCGGCAATCCCGGCGCAAAGGCCAGCGTCAGGTCCGCTGCGATCAGCAAGGCGAGACCGGCGATCAGTATCGCGATCCGGTTGACCCCGTCAGACAATGCCCCGACCGGATAGGCCGACAGCGCGTAGGCGATATTCAGCACGACCAGCACCAGCGGAACGAACATCAGCGTCAGGCCCGTGCTTTCCGCCCGCAGGATCAGGAAGGCTTCGCTGAAGCGGGCCAGCGTGAATACCGCAGCCACCGCAACGACCCACCAGTAGATCGCACCCAATCCGGCCAGTTCGTGGCGGCTGAGCGGGTTGCGGACCTTGCGAAGACCCGCCGGGCGCTCGGGTTCTTTCACAACGACAAGAATCAACGCCAGTGCCGCGAAGGCAGGGATCACCGCCACCCAGAACACCGAGGCGAAATCGTCCGCAAAAAGCCACATCAGCCAGATGGCAAGAAGCGGCCCGATGAAAGCCCCCACCGTGTCCAGCGACTGCCGCAGCCCGAAAGCGGCGCCGCGCAGGTCGGGCGGTGCGATGTCGGCAATCAACGCATCACGTGGCGCGCCCCGGATGCCCTTGCCAACCCTGTCGACAAAGCGCGATGCCACCAGCCAGCCCACCGTCGGCGCCAGCGGAAAGATCGGCTTGGTCAGCGCCGCAAGCCCATAGCCGAGCGCCGCCAACTCCTTGCGCCGTCCGATACGGTCGCTCAGCGCGCCGGAAAAGACCTTGGTAATCGCTGCCGTCGCTTCTGCGATCCCCTCGATGATGCCGACCGTCAACGCCGTCGTGCCCAGGCCCACCACGAGGTAAATTGGAAGAAGGGCATGGATCATCTCCGACGAGACGTCCATCAACATTGATACGAAGCCAAGCGCCCATACGCCGGCGGGCAAACGACGCCAGACAACTGGCGTTGTAGCAGACCCGGATTTTTCGTCCGTCATGCGCATGGCAAGTACCGGCCTACCGGCGCAACGCGGTTAATGGCTATATACTGAAACAGTCTCTTGTCAGGCGTTCCTGGTTGATGCCGACGACCAAACCAACGCCACAAAAGACAACAGGGGCGCCTGCTCCCGCCATGTGGGACACCGGAAACAAGCCTTTTGAAATACCCCATCGTGGCGCTGCCATGCATGATGCCATTGGGTTTCACCATAGGCGCCTTTTCGTCCTTTCGCGATCGATTTCCGGGTCATCCCACGTCGCTGCGACAGGCACTTCCCTTGCAGTTTTGGCCTGTCGCACGGATCGTCGGCGCACAGGCGAAACGTCCATTGGGAGTTAGCGACCCCTGGCATTGGCACCTTTGTAACGGACCTGTGGATGTCCCGTGATGCCTCGTTGAAATTTCCGCCCCAGCAGGGTGTATGTCGGACCCGGATCGCAGATCGACAAGGCATCCCCGAACCAAAGCCTCGGGACACATCCCCAAAAAACCAAGAATATTGGTCATTTTGCAGCCAAATTTCGCCTGATCCAAGCTGCGCTCCGCCCGCTGGATAACAAAAATCATCGCACGCAGAAGGGCTTGGAGGGGTGTCACAAAGGTTTCACCCGTCCTTTGCAGACCGGTCACAAACTACGCCTAGGCGTCTGAGGTGACGGGGGTTGTGGGCTGTATCGAATGCGGCGCCGCCTCCGCATCTGAAAACAGTCAACGGGATGCAATCCATGTTCAAACCGACCGTTACCGCCCTTGTGATGGGCGCGACCGCACTGACCTCCACAGCCGCACTCGCCCAGCAAGCCGACTGGCGCGAGGAGGTTCCGGTGTTCCGCATCGGCCTGCTCGGCGGCGAAAACGAAGCCGACCGCCTGCGCGATCACGCCTGTCAGGAGGCCTATCTCGAAGAGCGGCTGGGCGTCGATGTCCAACTGTTCCCGGCATCGGATTATGCCGGTGTTCTGCAAGGCCTTCTGGCCGGACAGCTTGAGTTCGCGGGCCTCGGGTCTTCGGGCTATGCCGGGATCGTGCTGCAGGACGAGACCGCGGTCGAGCCGCTCTACACCGTGATGCAATCGGACGGATCGCTCGGCTATTATTCCGTGATGTACACGCTGGCCGACAGTGGCATCGAGAATCTGGCCGACATGGAAGGCCGCAGCCTCGCGTTTGCCGATCCGAACTCCACCTCCGGCTACCTCGTGCCGTCCTATGAGTTGGCAGAGCAGCTTGGCGGCCCGCTCGAGGGATATTTCGGCACCACCGGCTTCGGCGGCGGCCATGAACAGGCCGTGGTTGCCGTTCTGCAAGGCCAGTACGACGCAGGCGTGACGTGGACCTCGGGCGTTGGCGACATCAATCAGGGCTACTCCCGTGGCAACCTGCGTTCCATGGTGGATCGCAGCATGCTCGACATGGATGAGATCAACATCATCTGGCAGTCGAACCTGATCACGAACGGCCCACGCGTGATCCGCACCGACCTGCCGCAGGACCTCAAGGATCTGGTGATGGGTGCGATGATGCAGCTTCAGGTTCAGGACCGCGCCTGCTTCGACGCGATCAACGACGGTGAGTCGATGGGTTACTGGCCGATCAGCCACGAGTTCTACCTGCCGATCATCAACATGCGCCGCGAGATGCAAGGCGAACGCTAAAGCAGGACGTCGCGGACGGGGCCGGTGCATGCAGCGGCCCCGTTTCGTCGTTCCGGGGAGGCCGGTCGCAGATCACCGCCCCGGAACGGCACATTCTTATAAAAGGATCATGTGGGGTGCAGAGATGCTGAAACTTGAAAAACTGACCCGACGCTTCGGCGACAATATTGCCGTGAACGCGGCCAATCTCGAGATCCCTGACGGCCAGATGGTCGGCATCATCGGCAAGTCCGGCGCGGGCAAGTCCACTCTGCTGCGGCTGCTGAACCGTCTAATCGACCCCAGCGACGGCCAGATCCTGTTTGGCGATGCCGATATCGCCGCCCTCAAGGGCAACGACCTGCGCAAGTGGCGGTCCGATTGCGCGATGATCTTTCAACAATTCAACCTTGTCGGACGCCTCGACGTGGTGACCAATGTGCTGACCGGGCGGCTCCATGACCTGCCGACATGGCGCGCGATGGCGCAGATCTTCACCCCGCGCGAACGGGCATTCGCTATTCAGGCGCTTGACCGTCTGGGCATGGCGCACACCGCCACGCAGCGCGCCGAGACCCTTTCCGGCGGTCAGCAGCAGCGCGTCGCAATCGCCCGCGCCCTCGCGCAGGAGCCGCGGATCCTTCTGGCGGATGAACCGATCGCCTCCCTTGATCCGATGAATGCCAAGATCGTCATGGACGCCCTGCGCGACATCAACCGCAACGACGGGATCACGGTGATCTGCAACCTGCACACCCTCGATACGGCAAGGCAGTATTGCGACCGCATCATCGGGATGCTGGACGGGCGCATCGTGTTCGACGGCACCCCCGATCTGCTGACCACCGACATGGCCCGCGAAATCTATGGCGCGGACGCCGGTGACTTCAACGAGGCCGCCACCTCGACCGCGCTTTCCGCGACCAAGCCGGCCCGTGCCGTGCGCGTTTCGGCCTGAGGGGGGCGATCATGGCAGACACCAACATGGCAGGCGGCGGGGTCAGCGCTCCGCGCGATGCCGTCGCACTCTACGAGACCCACAGGGCCGCATTGCGGGCCTCAAAACGGGTCTGGAACATCCTTGCACTGGCGGCCTTCGCGGTTTGTCTGGGCCTGTCGGTCTGGATCAGCCAATTCTACCCCGAGCGCCTTGCCAGCGGGGTGCCGCGCATCTTCGAATACTTCGGTACCATCATCCCCGACCTCGAATGGTCCAACCTTTTCGCGGGGCGCACAGAGGAAGGCCGCGCCGTCCCCGGATCGCTGACCTACTGGTATACCGATTTCTGGACCTATGCGGCTCTGATCTGGGAAACCATCCTTATGGCGATAACCGCGACGCTGATCGGGGCGGCGGTGGCCTTTGTGCTCAGCTTTCCGGCGGCATCGAACCTTGCCCCCAACAGTTGGGTCTACATCCTGTCGCGCCGCTTCCTTGAGTTGTGTCGCGGCATCCCCGAAATCCTGCTGGCGCTCGTCTTCGTCTTCATGATCGGCATCGGTCCGCTGGCCGGCGTCATCGCCATCGCCATCCACACGGCGGGCGCATTGGGCAAGCTGTTCTCAGAGGTCAACGAGAACGCCTCCGCCCGGCCCATCGACGGCATCACCGCCGTGGGCGGCACATGGATGCAGAAGATGGTCTATGCCGTCGTCCCGCAGGTCGCCCCCAACTTCTTCAGCTACGCAATGCTGCGCTTCGAGATCAACGTCCGCGCCTCCTCGATCATCGGCTTCGTGGGTGCGGGCGGCATCGGGCAGGAACTCAACCGGGTCATCTCGTTCTATTCAGACGATCGGGTTCTGGCAGTCCTCATCCTTGTGGTCATGACGGTCACGGTCATAGACCTTATCTCCGAGCGCATTCGCATCGGCTATATCGGACGGGAGAATTTCTCATGAGCATCGCAGCCCTTTCCGGTGTCACCGATGCCGATATCGCCGCCGCCCGGCAATCACAGCCCGACGCCTTCACCACCCCGGCGGGTATGGTCCGCAAGTGGACCCCTCTGGCCATTGCCGTGGTCTATGTCTTCGCATCCATGTGGTATTTCGACTTCGCTCGGCTGCTGGACGCCTCCGACCGGGTGCTATCGCTGCTGTATAACTTCGTGGTCTGGCGCGACATGGATACCTGGGCCTACCGTCAGATCTATGTCGGCATTTCTCAAACGCTCGCGATGGCCTTCCTCGGGACGTTTCTGGGCACGCTCGGCGCGCTTGGCGTTGGGTTCCTCGCGGCGCGCAACGTCATGCCCTTCGCCGCCGTCAGACAGATCGTGCGCCGCATCCTCGACGTGCTGCGCGGTATCGATCAACTCGTGTGGGGCCTCGTATTCGTGCGGGCCGTGGGGCTTGGGCCACTTGCAGGTGTGCTGGCGATCTTCGTCTCCGATCTCGGTACGCTGTCCAAGCTCTATGCCGAGGCGATCGAGAATATCGACCGCAAGCAGGTCGAGGGCGTCCGCTCCACCGGGGCCGGGCCGATCGCAGTGATCCGCTATGGGTTCCTGCCGCAGGTCCTGCCGGTCTTCATCTCACAATCGCTGTATTTCCTCGAATCCAACACCCGCTCGGCGACGATTCTGGGCATCGTGGGCGCGGGCGGGATCGGCATGATCATTATCGAACGCTTCCGCGCCTCGCTCTACGATCAGGTCGCCTTCGTGGTCCTGAACGTGCTTGTTCTGATCTTCGCCATCGACTGGCTGTCGAAACGGATCCGGCTCTGGCTCATCGGCGCAAAACATGACGGGTAAATCGACACCATGAGCACGAAGACGCTTTCCGAGGCCCCCACACTGCATCCCGAGGCCAGCGTGGGAGAGGATGTCACCCTTGGCCGCTATACCGAGGTCGGGCGTGGCACTCGGATGGTCAGCGCCGAGATGGGGGACTATTCCTATATCTGCGAATGGGGCCATGTGATCTGGACCACGATTGGAAAATTCACCAACATCGCGAACAATGTTCGCCTGAACCCCGGCAACCATCCAACATGGCGCGCCTGTCAGCATCACGCGATCTACCGGGCCGCGCAATATGGTTTTGGGGATGACGATCAGACGTTCTTCGACTGGCGCCGCGATCATTGGGTCACGGTCGGCCATGACGTCTGGATCGGGCACGGCGTGACCGTGACGGCGGGCGTGACGATCGGCACGGGGGCCGTGGTCGGGGCCGGAGCGGTCGTGACCAGGGACGTGGCCCCCTACACGATCGTCGGCGGCGTCCCCGCGCGCGAGATCCGGCGACGCTTCACACAGGCGCAGGAAGACGCGCTGATGGAAATCGCATGGTGGGACTGGTCACACGACCGCTTCGGCGCGGCGCTGCCGGACTTCCGCGCGCTGTCCATAGACGCCTTCATCGAGAAATATTCCCCACTCTGATCAGGCGATTGCGGGAGCCTGCGTTACCCCACCCAACGACTCGAGGAACCGGCCCCTAGTCGTGATCGGCCGCCATCGCTCCCGGCGCGTGATCCTGATGGGCCGCCCCGCATCCCCAAGCACAACGGTAGGTGCGAAACCGGACAACAGGCTCATCGATTGGCGGGTCTAGCGGCCGTGGTCGGGTTTGTTGATCTGCGCGGACATCTCGTGGCCACGGAAATCGGCGCGAAAGGCGGCGATCTTGCCGGGGTCACCCGCGAAATCACGGCCGTTCGCAGAGTGTTTCGCGAACGGCATTCAGGCGGCACGGCGGATACGGATGTGGGTCGCACCGATGGTAGGCGGGCTGATATTGATTGAATGCAACCGTCGTGGAATCCGCCGCTGGCCTCACCCACTGGGTTTCCTTTCTTGAAGGATTGGTCGTCCGCTCGGGACCGCTGGAATAATGCAGGTACGCCACGCCACAGATGGGTGTCAGAAATCAGGCGAGTTTCACAACTTATGCCATCTGCCAACACACGGGCACCAAATATCCCAAACCCGCCCGAGAGCGATATGCCCTCCAGCATGAATCCATTAATTTGGTGGCACGGGGTGCGCATGCCAATGATCTCACCGACCGCACTGCCCGCCATTTGCTGACACCCGCCGCACGGCAGACCAAGCACGCCGCCGCTCAAACAGCCCAGACGCGAGGGCCGCAAGAAATGTTTGCGCCTTGCGCGAATATTTTTGCCCTATTGACGAAGATTTTTTTGTTATGCGTTTGGACGCGGGCGTTGTCAGCTTTCAATGTGCCGTATGAAACTATAGTGACAAGGCCTAGGCTAGGGGGGCACTATGGTATCTGGAAGGGCTACTGACGATTAGCGGTTGTCGTCCAAAACCCATAACAGGTGCAGGCCAGAACGTATGGCCGCATCGCGAGCGCTATATCACAGCCGCGGGAAGCAACCGGCGGCATACACCAAAGGGAGTAGAAATATGAATGCATCCGACAAGCCGGGCCAAGGTTTTGTCCCGCTCACCAGACGCGGCGTGCTGCAGGGGGCGGCGGCCGTTGGCACAGCCGGACTAATCCTGCCTTACGCCTCCAAGCCGGCCCGCGCGCAGACGCGCGGCGGCACGTTTCGTATCGGCATCGGCCACGGCTCGACCACCGACAGCCTTGACCCCGGCCTTTGGGAGAACCTCTACGTCCAGACCTTCGCAGCGGCCCGCCACAACTACCTGATAGAGGTTGCACCGGACGGGCAGCTGGCCCCCGAGATCGCTGAGAGCTGGGACAGTGCCGACGGCCAGACATGGGTCTTCACGATTCGCTCAGGCGTGACCTTCCATTCGGGCAAGGACGTGACAGCCGACGACGTGGTGGCCTCGATCAACCATCACCGGGGCGACGATTCCACCTCCGTGGTTAAACCGCTGCTGGCGGCGATCACCGACGTGCGCGCCGACGGAAACACCGTCGTCGTCACGCTGGAAGCGCCGAACGCTGACCTTCCTTACCTGATGACCGACTACCACGTGCCGATCATGCCGGCAGTTGACGGTCGTATTGACCCCATGTCGACAGACGGCTGCGGCGGCTACGTTGTGGAAAGCTACGAGCATGGGGTGCAGTCAAGCCTGACCCGCAACCCGAACTACTGGAAATCCGACCGCGCCTTCTTTGATCGGATTGAACTGCTGTCCGTCCTCGACCCGGCGGCGCGTCTGAACGCGCTGATCACTGGAGAGGTCCATCTGATCGATCAGGTCGACCCCGCCACCATCGGAATGCTTGAAGGCCGCGGTGTCGCACGGATCCTGTCGATACCGGGCAATGCGCATTACGGCTTCCCGATGGATGCCCGTGCCACACCGTTCAGCGACAACAATGTGCGCCTGGCGCTGAAATACGCGATCGACCGCGAAGCCATGGTCGACGTGATCCTCGGTGGCCACGGTGCGGTCTCCAACGACAACCCGATCGGGCCTGCGAACCGCTACTTCAACGCCGAGATGGAGATGAAGACCTACGACCCCGACCGCGCGCGCTTCCACCTGCGCGAGGCCGGGCTCGAGAGCCTCGATGTCACCATCGCGGTGGCCGACGCGGCCTTCTCGGGCGCGGTCGACGCGGGCGCGATGTTCTCGGAGACCGCACGCGCGGCGGGCATCAACCTTGACGTCAACCGCGTGCCGAACGACGGCTACTGGTCGAACGTCTGGCTCAACCCCAACGGCGACACGCCCTTCTGCGCCACCTACTGGGGCGGCCGCGCGGTCGAGGACCACATGTTCACCACGGCCTATGCCGCCGGTGCGGACTGGAACGAGGGCCACTGGAGCAACGACCGCTTCAACGAGCTTCTCGTCGCCGCCCGTTCGGAGGTGAACGAGGAGCTGCGCCGCGAGATGTACATGGATATGCAGCAGATCGTGTCCTTCGAGGGCTCGACCATCATCCCGATGTACAACAACTACGTCATGGCCGTGTCGAGTGAGATCGCCACGCCGGATCGGATCTCGGCAAACTGGAACTTTGACGGGTTCCGCTGCGTCGAGCGCTGGTGGATGGCCTGATCCCACACTCCCCGGCGCGTCATGCGCGCCGGGGAGACCCCTTTCAGGCCATGCGGAGGACAGGACCTTGTCAAATGTGATCCGGATGATACTCGTGCGAATCTCGCTCGGGATCGGACTTCTATTTATTGTTTCGCTGGTGATTTTCTCGGCGACCGAACTTTTGCCGGGTGATCTGGCAACACAGCTTCTTGGCCAATCCGCCACGCCAGAAACGGTTGCCGCGCTGCGTGCGCAACTAGGCCTGAATGACCCAGCGCCACTGCGCTACTGGAACTGGCTGACCGGTGCCCTGACGGGCGATTTCGGGATCGCGCTATCCAATGGTCGCCCGATTTCCGATCTGATCGGCACGCGGTTGGGAAATACCGTGTTTCTCGCGCTTTATGCCGCCGCGCTGTCGGTGCCGATTTCTTTGGTGCTGGGCATTCTCGCGGCGCTCTGGCGCAATTCGTTCTTTGACCGCATCGCCAATGCGGGGGCCCTGACGGCCATTTCCTTTCCCGAGTTCTTCGTGGCCTACATCTTGGTGCTGTGGCTGGCGCAGACGGGGATCTTTCCGTCGATGGTGCGCATCAACCCCACCACGGATTTCGGCGACCGGCTTTACATGACCTTCCTGCCTGCCCTGACGCTAACGCTTGTCGTGACCGCCCACATGATGCGGATGACCCGCGCCGCGATCATTAACCTGATGGCCAGCCCCTATATCGAGATGGCGCGGCTGAAAGGTCTGTCGCCGCTGAGGATCGTGCTGCGCCACGCGTTGCCGAACGCGCTGGCCCCCATCATCAATGTCATCGCGTTGAACCTCGCCTATCTTATCACCGGCGTTGTCGTGGTGGAGGTCGTGTTCGTCTATCCCGGCCTCGGGCAATTGATGGTCGATGCAGTGTCGAACCGCGACATCGCAGTGGTGCAGGCTGTCGCCCTGATCTTTGCGGCGGCCTATGTCGCGCTAAACCTCATCGCGGATGTGCTCTCGACGATCACGAACCCGCGGTTGATGCATCGGAGGTAGGATCATGGAATTCGCCGCCTCGGTAATCTTCGGACTGACCGCGCTTTTCGCCATAGCATGGGTGCTGCGCGCCTCAGCGCGCAGCTCGCTTTCGGGCAATGCCCGCAGCCTTGCAAATGACATTCCCCTGACCGCAGCCTTCGGCCTGCTCGTTATCGCAATCTATGCGATCGTCGCCATCAGCGCCCCAGCGATCGCTCCATTTCCCGAACGTGAGATCGTCGGCGGCCAGTTCCAGGCATGGTCTGGCGCACATCCGCTAGGCACCGACCGGATCGGCCGCGATATGCTTTCGCGGCTGATCTATGGCGCACGCAACACCGTTGGTATTGCCTTTGCCACGACGACGCTGGCCTTTGTCGTAGGGGCGATCCTCGGCATATGGGCGGCGCTAACGGGGGGGTGGCTGGATCAGGTGCTGTCACGGTTTGTTGATGCGTTGATGGCGATCCCGGCGCTGATCTTTTCGCTTCTGCTGCTCACGATTTTCGGCACATCGGTGCTGTCTCTGATCCTGGTTATCGCGGCTGTCGATGCCACCCGTGTCTTCCGTCTCGCACGCGCAGTGGCGCAAGGCGTCGTGGTGATGGACTACATCGAAGCTGCCAAGCTGCGCGGCGAAGGGGCGTGGTTCCTGATCCGCCGCGAGATATTGCCCAATTCCATGGCGCCGCTGGTTGCCGAATTCGGGCTGCGGTTCTGCTTTGTGTTCCTCGCGATCTCATCGCTCAGCTTTCTCGGTCTTGGGATCAAGCCGCCGACGGCGGATTGGGGGTCGATGGTGCGCGACAATGCAACGCTGATTACCTTCGGCGACGTGACGCCACTGTTGCCGGCGGGCTGCATTGCTCTTCTGACGGTGGCGGTGAATTTCGTGGTCGACTGGCAGTTGCACCGCGCTTCGGGCCTGAAAGGATGAGTGTCATGACGCGCGACGTGTTGCTGAAGATCGAAGGCCTCAGAATCGAGGGGCGTTCGGGTGATACATGGACCGAGATCGTCAAGGGCATCGACCTGACGCTGCACAAGGGCGAGGTGCTGGGGCTGATCGGCGAATCCGGCGCGGGCAAATCCACCGTGGGACTTGCCGCCATGGGCTTTGCCCGCGATGGCTGCCGCATCACCGGTGGCACGATCGATTTCGACGGCTTGGACCTGCGTCGTTCCTCCGAAGGGGCGCTGCGCGACCTGCGGGGCGCACGCATCGCGTATGTTGCGCAATCGGCGGCGGCCAGCTTCAACCCAGCCCACAAACTGATCGACCAATACTGCGAGGCACCCGTGACGCACGGCGTCATGCCACGTGAAGAGGCCGAAAAGGATGCGATCGACCTGTATCGGAGGATGCAGTTACCGGACCCCGACGGGATCGGTTTTCGCTACCCCCATCAGGTGTCGGGCGGTCAACTTCAACGTGCGATGACAGCCATGGCGATGTCGTGTCGGCCCGACCTCATCATCTTCGACGAACCGACCACTGCGCTGGACGTGACGACCCAGATCGAGGTTCTGGCCGCGATCCGCGATATCGTGCGCCAGTTCGACACGGCTGCGATCTATATCACCCACGACTTGGCAGTGGTGGCGCAGGCCGCCGACCGCATCAAGGTACTGCTGCGCGGCGAAGAGGTGGAGGAGGCCGAAACCCGCGCGATGCTGGACGCCCCGCGCGAGGCATACACAAAAAGCCTTTGGGCCGTGCGGACGTTTGCCCGCCCCGAACAGCCCGCAGCGACCGGCAAGCCGATCCTGTCGGTAAGTAACGTTACCGCCGCCTATGGCACCGTCAATGTGCTGGAAGATGTCAGTTTCGACATCCATGCCGGTCGCACCGTCGCCGTGGTCGGCGAAAGCGGATCCGGGAAATCGACTGCCGCGCGCGTCATCACCGGCCTGTTGCCTCCGAAAAAGGGCCAGGTGCTGTTTCAGGGCGAAAGCCTGCCCCCGGCGCTGAAGGGGCGCACACGCGACCAACTCAGGCAGGTCCAGATGATCTACCAGATGGCCGATACGGCGCTGAACCCCAAGCTGCGCCTGCGCGAGTTGATCGGGCGGCCCGCCCAGATGTATCTGGGCCTGCGGGGCAAGGCGCTGGAGACCCGCGTGCGCGATCTGCTCGACCTGATCGAACTTGACCCCGACACCTATATCGACCGCCTGCCGGGCGAATTGTCGGGCGGGCAGAAGCAGCGCATCGGCATCGCTCGTGCGCTTGCCGCCGAGCCAAAGCTGATCATCTGTGATGAGGTCACCAGCGCGCTTGACCAGATCGTACAGGAAGGCATTCTGAAGCTTCTGACCCGGCTACAGACGGAATTCGGGCTGGCCTACATGTTCATCACTCATGATCTGGCGACAGTGCGCGCCATCGCCGATGACGTTGTGGTGATGCAGCAAGGACGCGTGATCGAAAAGGGCACCAAGATCGAAATGTTCGCGCCCCCGCACGAACCCTATACCGAGTTACTGCTGTCTTCTGTCCCCGAGATGGACCCTGATTGGCTGACGCGGCTCTTGGCAAGGCGCGCGGCGCCGATCACGCACGGGGCTGATTGAGAACCAGCCGATTGGGTTTGGGGTGATCGGCATGGGCAGCCACGTAGGCCGCTGCGCGTTCGGCCACCACGCCTGTGGGCGCCACCACGCGCCGCGTCGTCAGATCGACATGCAGCATCAGCGTTTCGACTGTTGCTGCGGGTGTATCCCCGCCGGTCCACAACTTGTTCAGCAGATGCAGCTTCCGCCCATCGCCGCCCAAGGCCTGCGTCGTCACGGTGATGCGCGCGCCGATATCGATCTCGGCGAAATATCGGATGTGGTTCTCGGCGGTAAAATAGCTCAGGCCGCCCGCGATATAGGCGGCATCGGCGCCGATCATCTCCATGAACCGGTCCGACGCGCGGGCCGAGACCTCCATGTAGGGGGCTTCATTCATGTGGCCGTTATAGTCAACATAGGTGGTGGGGACCTGCATCTCGACGGTCACCGGCAGGCCATCGGGCCCGACTGCCATGCGCGGCAGCATCGCTTCATGGGCGGCGATCACGCCCCCTGCCCCACTGCCTGTGCGCTTGAGCGCGCGGATGATGCCGACCAGATTGTCATCTCGCAGCCGTTCCAATTCCCGGATGGAGCGATGCCCCGATTGTGCATCCGACTGGCTCGCAATCATGTCGACCAACTCATCGTTGAACTCGGGCACATCCATCAGCTTGGTCCAAGGCCACGTGAGGCACGGGCCGAATTGCGCAAGGAAATGGCGCATCCCCGCCTCACCGCCCGCGATGCGATAGGTCTCGAACAGGCCCATCTGTGCCCATCTCAGGCCAAAGCCCATACGGATCGCCTCGTCGATCTCTTCCGTTGTGGCAATACCGTCCTTGACCAGCCACAGCGCCTCGCGCCAGACGGCCTCCAGGAAACGGTCGGCGATATGGGCGTCGATCTCCTTGCGAACGGTCAGGGGATACATACCCATGGCGCTCAGGATTTCTGCGGCGCGCGCAGTCAGGGCCGGATCGCCCACAAGCTCCACCAGAGGCAGCAGATAAACCGGGTTGAACGGGTGTGCGACAATGGCGGTCGCCCCTTTCGCATTCAATTCAGATGCCTTGAAGCCCGATGTTGAACTGCCGATCACGGCGTCCTTGTCGGCCGCCGCCATGATCTGGGCAAAAACCTTGTGCTTTATTTCCAGCTGTTCGGGGACGCTTTCCTGCACCCAGTGCGCCCCGATGACTGCCTGTGCCAGATCAATGTGATAACTCAGCTGCCCCTCGGCAGGCAGCGCACGTTCGTAAAGGCCCGGAAGGGATCGCCGGGCATTTGCCAGCACCTCTGAGATTTTCCGCTCCGCCTCTGGGTCGGGGTCGAAGACCGCCACATCCCAGCCATTGAGCAAGAACCGCGCGGCCCAGCCGCCGCCGATCACACCACCCCCGATGATTGCCGCCTTGCGTCCCATCATGTTGTCCTTTCGGTATGTCCATCCACAGCCAGCGCCTGCCCGCTGATCGCCGCCGCACCCGGCGAGGCGAGAAACAGCGCCATCGCCGCGACCTCTTCTGCAGTCACGAAGCGGCGCAGGGCCACCCCCTCGACAAAGCTTTCGCGCACGACATCCTCGGAGACGCCACGCGCCTCTGCCTCCATCGCGACGACGCGGTCCATGCGCGGCCCTTCAACCGCGCCGGGACAGATCGCGTTGACCCGCACGCCGGATGGCCCAAGCTCCGAGGCCAGCGCCTTGGTCAGCCCCACGATGCCCCATTTCGCCGCAACATAGGGCGTGCGCCACGGGAACCCGAACAGCCCCGAGACAGAGCTGGTAAGCACGATCAGCCCCGCGCCTTGCGCTTTCATCACTCGCGCCGCCCAGCGACAGGTCAGAAACGCGCCATCCAGATTGACGGACAGGCAGCGCTGCCAATCTTCAAGGCTCAGATCCTCGATAGGCCCCGCAGGGCCACCGATCCCGGCATTGGACACGACAACATCGGCACCGCCCCAATCAGTCTCGATCCCGCTTAGAAAAGCGTGCATGGCGGTTTCATCGGTCACATCCGCAACCGCGGCACGGATCGTCGGCGGCACCTTTGCCACCGCGTCGGGATCCGCATCGCAGACCGCGACCCGGTCGCCCGCCGCAACGAAAGCCTCGGCCATGGCAAGACCTAGCCCACTGGCCCCTGCCGTGATGACGACCCGTCGGCTCATCTCGGGGCCCGTTTCACCAGCCCGAGTCTTTCACGCACCTCGGCGGGTCCGATCACGCGCGCGCCCATGCGTTCCACCACGCCCACCGCGCGCTCCACAAGCTGCGCATTGGTGGCCAAAACACCCTTATCGAGCCAGATATTGTCCTCCAACCCGACCCGCACATGCCCCCCTGCCAGCACCGAGGCGGCAGCATAAGGCATCTGGTCGCGGCCCAGCGAAAACGCGGAAAAGGTCCAATCTTCCGGAATATTGTTGACCATGGCCATGAAGGTGTTGAGGTCGTTTGGCGCGCCCCAAGGCACCCCCATGCACAGTTGCACCAGCGCCGGCGCGTCCAGAACCCCCTCTTTCACCAACTCCTTGGCGAACCAAAGATGGCCGGTGTCGAACGCCTCGATCTCGGGCTTCACCCCCAGATCCGTCATCATCCGCCCCATGGCCCGTAGCATGCCGGGCGTATTGGTCATGACATAGTCGGCCTCGGCGAAATTCATCGTGCCACAATCAAGCGTGCAAAGCTCCGGCAGGCACGCAGCGATGTGGGCCATCCGCTCCGCCGCGCCTGCCATGTCGGTTGCGGCCTCTCGCAGCGGCAAGGGCGCGTCGGGCGGACCAAACACAATATCGCCCCCCATCCCCGCGGTGAGGTTCAAAACCACGTCCACCTCAGCGTCGCGGATCCGGTCGGTAACCTCGCGATAGAGATCGAGCCGCCGCGACGGCACGCCGGTCTCGGGATCGCGGACATGGCAATGGACGATGGCCGCACCTGCGCGCGCTGCCGCGATCGCACTGTCGGCGATCTCCTTGGGGCTGCGCGGCACATGGGAACTTCGGTCTTGGGTGGCACCCGATCCAGTTACGGCGCAAGTGATGAAGACCTCGCGGGTCATGCTCAGCGGCATCTCTAATTCCCTTCCCTTGTTGCGGCTTTTCGTCCGAACGATCTTATATCAATGGGGATGATCTTACGAAAATCCATCAGCGCCCTTTCCAGATCGGGTCGCGTTTCTCGGCGAAGGCGCGGGCGCCTTCCTTCTGATCTTCGGAGCGGTAAAGGCGTTCCACCGTCTCTAACTGACTTCTGGTCACGCGGTTCATCGCGTCTTGAAACCCCACTCCTTCGGCCTCGCGGACAATTTCCTTGATCGCCGCAAAGACAAGCGGCGGGCCCGCGGCCAGATCATCGGCCATGTCGCGCGCGGCCTTGATCAAATCCGCGGCAGGCAGCACCCGGTTCACGAGCCCCCAATGCGCCGCCTCGGCGGCATCGAACCAGCGCCCGGTGAACAGCAATTCCATGGCGATATGATAAGGGATACGCTTTGGCAACTTGATCGAAGCCGCATCGGCCACCGTGCCAGACCGGATTTCCGGTAGCGCGAATGTGGCGTGGTCGGCTGCAAGGATGATGTCAGCGCTCAGCGCAATCTCCAGCCCGCCGCCGCAGCAAATGCCGTTGATCGCCGCGATCACAGGCTTGTTCAGCCCGCGTAATTCCTGCAGGCCACCAAAGCCGCCGACTCCGTAATCGCCATCCACCGCCTCGCCACCTGCCGCAGCCTTCAGATCCCATCCGGGGCAAAAGAACTTTTCTCCCGCCGCCGTCAGGATGGCGACCCGCAGTTCGGGATCGTCACGGAATTCGGCAAAGACCTCGCCCATGATGCGGCTGGTGGCGAAATCGATCGCATTGGCCTTGGGACGGTTCAGCGTGACCTCAAGCACGGCCCCCCGGCGCATCGTCCGGATCGGGGTGTCGTTCATCGCATCTCTCCCAGTCTGATAAGGGCGTCCACCGCCACGGCGCGGTCGGGCGTGGCAATAATCGGGTTGACCTCCAACTCCAACAACGTGTCGGCATGGGCCATGGCGCAGTCCTGCACGGCGAGAATGGTCGCAACAAGGGCCCGGTGATCAGCGGCAGGTTGACCGCGATACCCAGACAGAAGCGGTGCTATACGCAATCTGTCAAGCGCTGCGGCGATCTGCGGCCCGCTGGCGGGCATGAGTAGCGATGCAGTATCGCGCATGATTTCGGCAAGAACACCTCCGGCCCCCAATGTCACCACGAAGCCATGGGCTGGGTCGCGCAGGATACCGATCAATATCTCGGCTACGCCGCCGACCACCATCTCCTCGACCAGAAGGGCGGGGGCGCTCATCCGCTCGGCCGCCTCGCGGACCGCGTCCGGGCTTGAAAGGTTCACGATCACGCCACCCGCCTCAGTCTTGTGAGCAAGGCCCAGCGCCTTGAGCACCACGTGACCACCGATGACTTCAGCGGCACGGGCCGCCTCGGATGGCGTGGTGGCCCGCACACCACGAGGGACCGGCACCCCATAGCGGTCAAGACAGGCCTTACCCTCAGCCTCGGTCAGCAAACGCGGACTGAGTGGCTCCGGCCCCGGCAGAACCAGCGCCGCAGATGCAGGGCCCACTGCCCCAATCCGCGCGGCCGCGGAAATCGCCGCCAGACCATCAGCCATGCCGCACAGCGGCACGATCCCGCGCGCGATCATCGCCTGTGCGGCGGTTTCGGGCATGGTTTCAGGCAGACTCGACAGGATCGCCATGGGCCGCCCCGTTGTTTCAATCGTGGTGGCCACCGCATCGACAACAATAGTCCATGCCGCGCCATCGCAACGATCAGCCCGCGGGAAATCCAGCACCACCACGCCAATCGCCAGATGCGGCGCCATCATCGCGGTGAAGGTGCAGGTGATAGCGGTAAGATCGCCCCAGATATAGGTATGATAATCCAATGGGTTAGCCAGCGCCACCTTGGGGCCGAGGGCCGCGCGCAAATCGTAATGCTGATCTTGCGTCAGTGGTGGGCACACCAGCCCCGCGCGCGCGGCATCATCGGCCATCAAGCCCGCCTCGCCACCAGAACACGACATCGAGGCAATAGTATTGCCCGTCAACGGCCCGACGACGTGCAAGATCTTGAGTGTTTCCAGAAGCTCCGCCAGCCCCGCGACCCGTGCGATGCCAAGGCGTGCGAAAAGCGCATCTGCCCCGGCATCGCTGCCAGCCAGCGCGCCAGTATGCGACACCGCCGCCGCGCGTGCCTGATCCGATGCACCGGCCTTGACCGCGACGATGGCCTTGCCCCGCGCGCGCGCCAATGCCGCCATTACTACAAACTCGGCCAGATCGCCGATCCCCTCGATATGCAGGCCAAGGGCTGTCACGCGGTCATCGTCCAGCAGCGCCATGGCAATTTCGGCCATGCCAGTCTGCGCCTGATTGCCCACCGTCACCACGTAAGCAATGGGCAGGCCACGGGTCTGCATCGTCAGGTTGATCGCGATATTGGAAGATTGCGTGATCAGCGCAACGCCGCGATCCACGCGCAGCCCCCCATGCTGATCGGGCCAGAGTGCTGCGCCATCAAGCAGGTTCAAAAAGCCGTAGCAATTGGGACCCAGAATACGCATGGGGCCCGCCGCAGCCACCAGCGCCGCCTCAAGCGCGGGGCCATCCTCTGTTTCATGCGCGGATTCGCGAAAGCCCGATGCGAAGCACACCGCACCCCCGGCCCCTCGCCCGGCCAGCGCACGCAGGGTTTCGATGCTGGCTGCACGGTTCACGCCGATGAAGCTGGCATCCGGGGGGGCGGGCAGCGCGTCGATGGATGCAAAGGCCGGCAGGCCTGCAATCTCGGGCCTGTAGGGGTGTACGGGCCAGATCGGGCCTGAAAAACCGATCTTGCGGCATTCCGCGACCACATTGGCACACCACACCCCCCCGCCCACCACGGCGATGGAGGCAGGTCGCAACAGCCGCGAGAGCGATTCCACCTCAGGCCCCCAGCGGGCGGAAAATCTCGCGCCCGATGATGTGGCGCTGAATCTCCGATGTGCCATCCCATATCCGCTCAACCCGCGCATCACGCCAGAAGCGCTCAATCGGCAGATCGTCCATCAAGCCCATCCCGCCGTGGATTTGCAGGGTCGTATCCGTCACCCGCGCCAGCATCTCGGTGGCGTAAAGCTTTGCGCTCGCGATTTCGCGGTTGGCGGGCAGGCCCCGATCCAGCCGCCATGCCGCCGACAGCGTCAGCCAATCGGCGGCATCGATTTCCGTGATCATGTCGGCGATCTGAAAACTGACGCCTTGGAACTTGGCGATCTGTTGCCCGAATTGCTTGCGCTCGGCGGCGTATGCGGCGGCCATATCGAAACAGCGCCGCGCGCGACCCACCGAAAACGCCGCAACCGTCAGGCGTGTGGCGTAAAGCCATGTGTTCATCACGTCAAACCCGCCATCGACCGCGCCCAGAACCTGCGCATCGGGCAGGCGGCAGTCGTCGAATTCGAGGACGCAGTTCTTGTAACCCCGGTGGCTGACCGAATTGTAGCCATCGCGCACGGAAAAGCCCGGGTGCCCGCGATCGACCAGAAAGCAGGTGATCCGCTTTTTCGGGCCATGGGGGGTATCATCGACGCCAGTGGCGACGAAGACGATGAAGAAATCGGCGTGATCTGCGCCCGAAATGAAATGTTTGGTCCCGTTCACGACCCAATCGCCGCCATCACGCACGGCGGCACATTTCATGCCCCGCACATCCGAGCCCGCATCGGGTTCAGTCATGGCCAGCGCGTCCATTCGCTCGCCGCGCACCGCCGGGAACAGATACCGCTCACGTTGCGCGCCCTCGCAGGCCATCAAGATATTCTGCGGCCGTCCGAAGAAATGCGTCAGCGCCATGGACCCCCGCCCGAGTTCCCGCTCGACCAGCGTGAAATCCAGATGGTTCAGCCCGCCGCCACCCACCGATTCCGGAAAGTTGCAGGCCCAGAAGCCCATCCCAAGCACCTTGGCGCGCAGATCGGCGGCCAGTTCGGCGGGCACGACCCCGGTGCGTTCCACCGCGGCCTCATGGGGATAGATCTCGGCTTCGACAAAGCTGCGGACCGTGTCGACGATCATTTCCTGTTCGGGGCTAAGTCCGAATTCCACCCGCGTCACCCTCCCTTGCACGTTGAGGAAAACGCTAGAAAGCGGAAGCTGGATACATCATGCTGAGTTTGTTCAATATCATGCAGGGTTCGAAAATTTCCGATGCAACGCCAAATCGCGCTACTGCTATTTCCGAACTTCTCCAATCTCTGCCTTGCAAATGCGGTCGAACCCTTGCGTGCGGCAAATACCCTCTCGCGCAGACCCCTGTATCAGTGGCATTTTGTGGGTTTGGAACCGGGGCCGGTCTTGTCATCGAGCATGCTGCCCGTGACACCGGAAATGGCCTTGTCGGACCTGCCCGGCGCCGATTATCTCTGCGTCATGCCCAGCTATGGGCACCGCGATTTTGCACGCCCCTCGATTTTGCGGCGGCTGCGCGCTGCGGCCAGGCGTTGCGACAACCTTGTCGGGCTCGACACAGGCAGCCTTCTTCTCTCAGCGGCCGGCCTGATGGAGGGATACCGCGCCACCTCGCATTGGGATGTGCTGACGGAGTTCGAGGAAACCTATCCCGAAGTCGACGTGGTGACCGACCGTTTCGTGATCGACCGTAATCGGTTGAGTTGCGGAGGGGCGACCACCACCATGGAGTTGATGCTGGAGTTGATCGCCCGGCACCACGGCCCGATGCTCAGCCTCGATGTCGGGGCGCTATTCATGCATGGCGAGCGACCGGGCGCAGGACCGTATTTGCCGGGTGTTGCAGGCGACCGTGTGGTTCGGGCTGCGGCCGCCCTGATGCGGCGGCATCTGGAACAGCCTCTCCCGATTCCTGAGGTCGCCCGCCGTCTGGCCCTGAGCCAGCGCGGGCTGGAGCACCGATGCATGACGGCGGCGGGCCGGTCGCCACAAAGTCTTTATGCCGTCATCCGCATGGCCGAGGCTTATCGGCTTGTGCAAGACACGGCGCTTTCAGTGGCGGAGATCGCGGGGCGGGTCGGCTATGGCGATGCCTCGGCCATGACACGCAGTTTCCGCCGCGAATTCGGCCTTTCCCCCCGGCAGTTGCGAGCGCCGGTCCCTCAGCGGGACCAATCGCTGACGGTATAGGCCGATTTCGCCAGCCATTCGGGGTTGATCTCAACACCCCAACCGGGCGTATCGGTGACCGCGACCCTGCCATCGGTGACCCGATAGGGATCGTTCAGGAACAAATCACGCTGCCATGGGTAATAATCGTCGCCCTCAATCGACAACTCCAGATAGCGGCCCGGATTGGGCACTGCGCGCAACAGGTGCATGGTGAAGATCGTGATCATCGACAAGTTGGCGGCATGCGGCGTGCAAGGCAGGCCAGCCGCCGCCCCCATCTGCGCCACAGTCATCGCGCGGATCATGCCACCCACATACAACACGTCGGGCTGCACGATATCGACGGATTTCAGCGCGATCATGCGCTTCCAGTTCTGCAAATCCCAATCCTGCTCGCCGCCCGCCACATCGATGCTGAGCGTGGCGGCCACCTCGGCGGTCTGTTCCAGTTCCCAATAGGGGCAAGGTTCCTCGAAATGCTCATAACCATGATCTTGCAGCATGCCGCCCACGGAAACGGCGCGGGCGGGCGAAAAGCCGGAATTGCCATCCACCAGAAGCGCCGCCTCATCGCCCAGCGCATTGCGGATCACAGGGATGATCGCCTCGGTTCGACCGGGCCATTCATCGATATCCTGCCCGCATTCGGCACCCACCCGCACCTTGAACGCATCGAACCCAAGGGCATCGCGCAAGGCGATCAGCCGTGCGGCCTCAGCCTCCGGCGTGATGTCGCGCCGCATCGATGAGGCATAGGCCCGTATCGGCCCCGCCGACCCGCCCAGCAATGCCGCCACGGGCTTGCCCGCCGCCCTGCCCCGCATATCCCAGACGGCGGTATCCAGACCCGCCATAGCGCGGCACAGATAGGTGCCGGGGTATTTGTGTTCGCGCAGCGGGATTTCAGCGATCACATCCTCCAACGCATCAGCACCCCGCCCCAGCGCCCAAGGGGCGACCTGCCGATGCAGAATTTGGCAGGTGATATCGCTGTTATAAGTTGAAACCTGCCCCCAACCCTGCACGCCGTCTTGGGTGGTGACCCGGACGAAACCGATCAGCGGCGTAGCAAAGGTTTCAATCCGGGTGATGCGCGGGCCAGTGTCATCCTGACCGCGCGGCGATTTCAGAGGCACCGCGCCCGAGGCGGAATAGGGAATACTCATGTGCCCTCCAGGATAAGGTCAGAAGCACGATGGGCCACCATCATCGTGGGTCCATTAGTGTTTGCAGAGGTGACATTTGGAAAGACCGAGGCGTCGACCACCCTGAGCCCCAGAACCCCATGCACGCGGCAGGCCGGATCGACCACGGACGCCGCCGCATCTTGCCCCATGCGGCACGTGCCGACGGGGTGAAAGACCGTGCCACAGCGGGCGCGGAAATCGGCAAGGATGGCCGCATCGTCCATCTCACGCAGATCAATGGGATCAAGGCCGCCCGCAATCAAACCTGACAGCGCCTTGCTGCGCAACAGCGCCTGACAAAGCCGCCCGCCCGCAATTGCCATTGCGCGGTCTTCCTCGGTCGCCAGCGAATTGGGCCGAATCACGGGGGGGGCCATGGGATCATCCGAGGCAATGGAAATCGTGCCCCGGCTGGTGGGTCGCGTGGGCGAAAAGCCGATGATGAAGCCGGGAAATGGATCGGGGTTGATGATCACCCGCTTGCCGTTTGGCGTGGTCGTGTAGGTCACGGGGTTAAAGTAAAGCTGTTGATCGGGCCGGTTCAAACCCGGATCAGAGCGAAAATAGCCGCCGCACTGGTTGACCGACAGCGATAAGGGCCCGCGCCGAGACAGTGCATAGGTCAATGCCGCGCGGATTTTACCGGTCAGGGGGGCCAGTTCGTTGTTCAGCGTGCGCTCGGTCGCGCGGTAAAAATAGCTGATGCCAAGATGATCCTGCATATTAGCGCCCACATGTGGCTGATCTGCCAACGGAACAATCCCCGCCGCGCGCAGGATCGCGGCAGGGCCAAGTCCCGAGCGTTGCAGAATCTGCGGCGAGGCGACCGAACCCGCCGACACAATGATCTCGCGCCCGGCCCTGACCGTTTCCGACCGCCCGCGCCGCAAAAAGGTGACCGATACGGCGCGCGTGCCGTCAAACCCGATCCTGTCCACCAGCGCATGTGTAACGATCCGCAGGTTCGGCCTGCGCCGCGCGCGCGCCAGAAAGGCCCGCGCCGCGCTGTCGCGACGCCCGCCATGGGTGTTGATCTGGTAGACGGCGGCCCCCTCGGGTGAGGCGCCATTGAAATCGTCGCTGCGCGGATGTCCCATCTCATCGGCGGCGGCAAAGAAATACCGGTTCACCACGTGGATCTGATCGGACACGTCCTGCACATGCAGCGGCCCAGTGCCGTTTTCGGACCCATCCGGGGCAACACGGGTTTCAATCTGTTCATAGACCTGTTCGACTTGCTGCCAGCCCCAACCGGTGGCACCGGCCGCTTCCCAATCGTCGAAATCGCTGGGCAGGCCGCGCGCATAGACCATTGCGTTGATGGCGCTGGATCCGCCCAGTACGCGACCGCGCGGCCAGTAGCCTTCGCGTCCAGCAAGTGCTGGCTCCGCCTCGCCTTTGAATTGCCAGTTGAGCCGGGGATGGTAGAACAGCTTGCCATAACCCAGCGGCATGCTGATCCAAGGCGACCAATCGCTTCCCCCCGCCTCAAGCAGAAGCACCGTGTGCCGCCCCGACCGTGACAGCCGTTCAGCCAGCACACAGCCCGCCGAACCACCACCGACGATCACAAAATCATGGGTTTGCATATTGCGACCTTCTCCGTCCCGCAGGCACCAGATTGCGCACGCGCGGGGCGTCGCACATAGCGAAAAATAATTCGCGACAACACAAGAAAAATTTGTAGTTTGCATGCATGTTCGCGCATCTTCCCCCCTTGCCAAGGCTACGCGCATTCGAAGCAAGCGCAAGGCTGGGCAATTTCACCCGAGCGGCCCAAGAACTGGGGCTGACCCCATCGGCCATCAGTTACCAAGTGCGCGCGCTTGAGGTCGAGTTGGGCCAGAAGCTGTTCGAGCGGCAACGACGGATGCTGGTTCTGACACGACCCGGGCAGACCTATCTGCCAATCGTGACCAAGGCTTTCGCTGTCATCGACACGGGCACGGCGAGCATTTTTGGCAAACGCCGTCCCGCGACCCTGACGGTGCGCTGTCTGAGTTCGTTCAACATGCTGTGGCTTGTTCCACGGATCGAGAAATTTCGCCGCCTGCACCCTGACATCAATCTCAGGCTGCTATCGACCTCATGGTCGGAAAGTGGCGGGCGCGATCCAATCGACATCGACATTCGCTACGGCGACGGCACCTGGCCGGATGGCACCATCATCCCGCTGCGCAAAGGGCGTGTCGTGCCGGTTTGTGTGCCAGAGTTGGCCGGGCCAGTATCACAGATCCTGCAAGGCCCACTGATCGAGATTACGGGCGCGATCGACACATGGGCCCAGTTTCAGCAAGATCACGCGCCCGGCCAGCCGCTGCCCGAACCAATCTGCGTGGTCGATCAATCGCTGATCGCGCTGGAGATGGCCAAGAGCGGGCAAGGTCATGCGCTAGTGGCGGATATCTTTGCTGCGCCCTATCTTGCACGCGGTGATTTGGTATTGGCCTGTGACGCCGCACTGCCCGAACGTCTCGGCCATCACCTTGTGCTGCGTCATGCCGGCAACAATCATCGCCCCGAAATCGTGGTTTGCGTCGCATGGCTTCTGGCCGAATCCGCCTCGCCCTGATCACTCAGGCGCTTTGGGCCCAGAAGATGCGCCTTGAACGCCTTGAGGATACGCCGGTGTGCGCCGCGGTGGCGGTTGCGCAGGTGGACGGCGGCATAGACCGGCTGATCGATACGCGGCGCACGGGCGACGCGGCGCACCAGCCCTGCGCGTTCCAGTTCAAGCGCTGTTTCGCGCAGCACATAGGTGCTGCCGCCCAGTGCTGTCAAAAGGCCTCGGATCACCGCGTTCTGTCCGCTTGAGACGATCCCGACCGACAAGATCGGTAACAGCGCCGAATGGGTCGCGGAAAAGGCGGGGGCGTAGTTGGGCAGTATGTAGCTGTCGGGACGCACCGCCACCAGATCATCGGCCTCGGTCGAGACCATGAGATAGCTCACTTCGCCCAGCGTTTCGAAATGCAGATCGGGATGGGGCTTGGGCGTATAGTGAATCGCCAGATCAAGCTGGCCGTCGCGGACATCGGCGCACATCTGTGCGGAATAATCGGCCTCGACGTAAAGCGCCGTATCCGGCACCGCCCCCTGCACCGCCTTGACCCATGCCACAACCTGATCGCCCAGCAGATCGTGCTGAATGCCGATCCGCATCGCCATCGCCGCATTGCCCGTACCGCGCACGGCCAGACCGGCTGCGGTCCAGCCATTGCGCAGCGCGCGGGCATGCGGCTCGAAGCGCAGCCCTTCCGTCGTCAGCGCGGTTCCCGCGCGGCTACGTTCAAGAAGCTTGCAGCCCAGCGCCTCCTCCAGCGCGCGAACCCGGCCCGAAATGGTCGATTGCATCACCCCCAGCCGGTTGGCCGTTTGGTTGAAGCTGCGCGTCTCGCACAGGTCCAGAAACGTCTCAATCTGCTCTAGGTTCATCTACGACCTCTAATCGGTTTTCCCGATCAATACACATCTACACAACGAATTGAACTACCATCATCGTGCGCGGATAGTGCTCTGGCGGTAAAAGGGAGAGGCGCGTCATGTCAGAGATACCGGGACAGGCCCGCGCGGTGATCATCGGCGGCGGCGTCGTGGGTGTCTCCGCGCTTTACCATCTGGCCAAGGCGGGCTGGACCGATTGTATTCTGCTGGAAAAGAACGAGTTGACCGCAGGTTCAACATGGCATGCGGCAGGCAATGTGCCGACATTTTCGACCTCTTGGTCGCTGATGAACATGCAACGTTATTCCACCGAGCTTTACCGCGGCCTTGGCGCGGCGGTGGACTACCCGATGAATTACCACGTGACCGGCTCGATCCGGCTGGGTCATTCCGAAGAGAGGATGCAGGAATTCGCCCGTGCCCGCGGGATGGGGCTACATCAGGGCATGGCGCTGGAAATTCTGGCGCCCGACGAAATCAAGGGCAAATACCCGTTCATCGAAACCCACGATCTCAAGGGGGCCCTGTACGATCCCGCCGATGGCGATATCGACCCAGCACAGTTGACCCAAGCCTTGGCCAAGGGCGCGCGCGATCTGGGTGCAACTATCGCACGCTTTTGCCCCGCCACCGGCGTCAGCCGTGAGAATGACGAATGGATCGTGCATACCGAGAAGGGCGATATCCGTTGCGAGATCGTGGTGAACGCCGCAGGCTATTACGCGCAGCGCGTCGGGGAATGGTTCAAACCCTATGGCGGGCGCACCGTGCCGATGATGGTAATGAGCCATCAGTACATGATCTTCGACGAGGTGCCCGAGGTCCGGGACTGGGCCGGGCAAGCCGGACACAAGCTGCCTCTGCTGCGCGATGTCGATAGCTCCTACTACCTGAGGCAGGAAAAGACCGGCTTCAACCTTGGCCCCTATGAACGCCCCTGCCGGGCGCATTGGGCCGACCCTTCGGACCCGCTGCCCGAGGATTTCAGCTTTCAGCTTTATCCCGACGATCTGGACCGGCTGTCGTTCCAGATCGAGGATGCAATGGCGCGTGTGCCCATTCTGGCCGAGGCCGGGCTGGCGCGTGTTATCAACGGCCCGATCCCCTATGCACCCGATGGCAACCCGTTGATCGGCCCGATGCCCGGCGTACCCAATGCCTATGAGGCTTGTGTCTTTACCTTTGGTATCGCGCAGGGCGGGGGGGCGGGCAAAGTGCTGGCCGAATGGATTACCGAGGGCGCGACCGAGTGGGATATGTGGTCGTGCGACCCGCGCCGCTTCACCGATTATACGGATCACGACTACTGCGTGCAAAAGGGGATGGAGGTGTACGGCCATGAATATGGCATGCATTTCCCATGGCATCGCTGGCCTGCGGCACCCGACCGCAAGCTTTCGCCGGCCCATCACAAGGTCAAGGATCTTGGTGGCCAGATGGGCGCCTATGCGGGTTGGGAACGCGCCAACTGGTTCGCGACCCCCGGCGATGATGTATCCGAACAAGCGACCCAGACATGGAACCGCACCGGCCCATGGGAGGCGCGCATCCGCGAAGAATGCGAGGCGGTGCGCGATAATGTGGGCGTATTGGACCTTCCGGGGTTTTCACGTTTTCACCTGACCGGCGAGGCTGCTGGTGATTGGCTTTTGGGCAAGATCGCGGGCGGCCTGCCGAAACCCGGTCGCCTCAACCTTGCCTATTTCCCCGACAATCGCGGCCGGATCGTGACCGAGATGTCGGTGGCCTGCAATGGGCCGGATGATTTCACCCTGATCACGGCCGCCACCGCGCAATGGCATGACTACGAATGGCTGACGCGTGATCTTGCGCCGGGGCTGACGCTGATCGATCGCACGCGCGAGATGTCGACCCTTATTGTCACCGGCCCCGAATCTCGCGCGCTGTTCACAGCCATCGGGACAGATGCGGATTTGACGCTGCCATGGCTCAGCCATCAGCAGGCCCACGTCGCAGGCAGACCTTGCATACTGGCGCGCGTCTCATTCGCAGGTGAGCTTGGTTGGGAAATTCATGCAGAAAACGGGCATGTTCCAACAATTTACGAGGCGGTATTGCAGCAGGGAGCGAAACCCTTCGGCATGTTCGCGCTTAATTCCTTGCGCATCGAAAAGGGCTACCGTGCATGGAAGGGCGACCTCTCGACCGACTACAGCCTTCTGCAAGGCGGACTTGATCGCTTCATCCGTTTCGACAAACCTCAGGCTTTTCCCGGCAAGGCCGCCCTTCTTTCGGAAAAGCAGGCCGGCGTGACCAAACGCTTCGTCACGCTAACCGTCGATGCAGGCAAAGCTGATGCGCCTTATATGTCGACGCTTTGGCACGACGGCCAAGTCGTCGGCGAAACGACCTCGGGTGCTTGGGGCTACAGGGTGGGCGGCTCAATTGCCCTTGGGATGCTGCGCGCCGATCTGGCCTACCCCGGCACCGAGATCACAATCGATATCTACGGCCAGCGATGCCGCGCCGTGGTGCAAGAAGATGGCCCGCTCTGGGATCCCGATAACAACCGATTGAGGGCCTGATCCATGGCAATACCCCCTTCGCATACACGCGCGGTCATTATCGGCGGTGGCGTGTCTGGCTGCTCGGTCGCCTATCATCTGGCCAAGCTGGGCTGGACCGATATCGTGCTTCTGGAACGCAAGCAGCTGACGAGTGGCACCACATGGCATGCGGCGGGGCTGGTGGGACAGCTGCGTGGCAGCCAGAACATGACGCGATTGGCCAAATATTCCGCCGAGCTATACGTAAACCTCGAGGCCGAGACAGGCGTGGCCACAGGCATGCGCCAGGTCGGCTCCATCTCGCTGGGGCTGACAGCGGACCGGCGCGAGGAATTATTGCGCCAAGCCACGCTGGCGCGGACTTTTGGTGTCGAGGTGCAGGAAATCACGACCGCCGAAGTGCGCGCGATGTATCCTCATGTCGAGATCGGCGATGTCACCTGCGCGGTGCACCTGCCGGGCGACGGGCAATGTGACCCGGCCAATATCGCCATGGCGCTGGCCAAGGGCGCGCGGATGAACGGCGCGCAGATCATCGAGGGGATCAAGGTAACGCGCGTGACCGATGATGGAACGCGCGTGACCGGTGTCGATTGGGACAACGGCAGCCAGACTGGCCATATCGCAGCCGATATCGTCATCAATTGCGGCGGCATGTGGGGCCGTGATCTTGCCGCAGCCTCCAAGGTCACGCTGCCATTGCATGCCTGCGAACATTTTTACCTCGTCACCGAGCCCATTGACGGACTTGGACATTTGCCCGTGCTGCGGGTGCCCGACGAATGCGCCTATTACAAATCAGACGCAGGCAAGATGATGCTGGGGGCGTTCGAACCACGCGCCAAGCCATGGGGCATGGGCGGCATTCCCGAGGATTTCTGTTTCGACGCCCTGCCCGAGGATTTCGCGCATTTTGAGCCGATCCTCGAGATGGCCACGAAACGCATGCCGATGTTCGAAACCGCAGGCATCCATACCTTTTTCAACGGCCCCGAAAGTTTTACCCCGGATGATCGCTATTATCTGGGCGAGGCTCCTGAACTAAACGGATACTGGGTCGCGGCGGGCTACAACTCAATCGGGATCGTGTCTTCGGGCGGCGCAGGCATGGCATTGGCTCACTGGATCACGCAAGGCGAGCCACCCTTCGATCTGTGGGAAGTAGATATCCGCCGTGCCCAACCCTTCCAGCGCAACCGCCGGTATCTGAAAGAGCGCGTGACCGAGACACTCGGCTTGCTCTACGCGGATCACTGGCCCTATCGACAAGTCGAAACCGCCCGCGACGTGCGGCGCAGCCCGATCCATGCGCATCTCAAGGCCGCCGGCGCTGTCTTTGGGGAGGTAGCAGGCTGGGAACGCGCGAACTGGTTCGCCGATGCCGACCAACCCCGCGAATACCGCTATGATTGGGGCCGTCAGAACTGGTTCGACAACCAGCGCGCCGAACACATGGCGGTGCGCGAGGGTGTGGGCCTGTTCGACATGACCAGCTTTGGCAAGATCCGGGTCGAAGGGCGCGCGGCTTGCGCTTTTCTGAACCGGGTTTGCGCCAACCAGATCGACGTGGCGCCGGGCCGGGTCGTATATACCCAGATGCTCAACTCCAAGGGCGGCATCGAAAGCGATCTGACGGTCACCCGCCTATCGGAAACCGCCTTTCTTCTGGTGGTGCCGGGTACCACGCTGCAACGCGATCTGGCGTGGCTTCGCCGCCATCAGGGCGATCATGCGATCGCCATCATCGACATGACCGCCGCAGAGGCCGTATTTTGCGTCATGGGACCCAAGGCGCGCGATCTCATGCAGGGGGTCAGCCCCGATGATCTGAGCCACAAGGGCTTTGGCTTTGGCACCGCGCGCGAGATCGAGATCGGTATGGGCTTGGCGCGCGCGCACCGTATTTCATACGTGGGTGAACTGGGGTGGGAACTTTACGTCTCCAGCGACATGGCCGCACATGTGTTTGAAGCATTGACCGATGCCGGGACCGATCATGGGCTGAAGCTGTGCGGGCTGCATGCGCTGGATAGTTGCCGCATCGAAAAAGCCTTTCGCCATTTCGGCCATGATATCACCGATGAGGACCATGTGCTTGAGGCGGGGCTTGGCTATGCCGTGAAGACGTCCAAGAACGAATTCATCGGGCGCGATGCCGTCTTGCGCAAGCAAGACGCGGGTCTGGCCCGCCGCATGGTGCAGTTCCGGCTCGAAGATCCCGAGCCGCTTTTGTTCCATAACGAGGCGATCTTGCGCGAGGGGCGGATCGTGGGGCCGGTAACGAGTGGTAATTACGGCCATGCCTTGGGCGGTGCGATCGGGATGGGCTATGTTCCCTGCCCCGATGAAAGCGCTGATGAGGTGCTGGCCTCTTCGTACGAAATCGAGGTGGCAGGCGTGCGGCATAGGGCCGTGGCCTCGCTTGCACCGATGTATGACCCCGCGTCGGAGCGGGTGAAGATGTAACCGCCCCGGGCCCCTAAACCGGGTCAGGGCAACAGGAACAGGCAGTCAAATGGCGGACCACGAGATGCTGGAGATTGGTGAGACATCTGAACCCACGCGCGCACGGCGTTCGGGCGGGCGCGCAGCTCGGGTGGCACTGCGCGCGGCTCCCTTGGCGGAAGACAAACGGCCCATCCGCCCCGGTATGCCGGGCGGTCAATACCGCCCGATGAGCGATGCGAGCGTCCAGAAAATTCACCAAAGTGCACTTGAGGCTTTGGAGGTGATCGGTCTGGCCGATGCGCCGCCCTCGGGGGTCGAAATCCTTACGGGTGCAGGCGCCATTTTGGGCGATGATGGACGCATCCGTTTTCCCCGCGCGCTGGTCGAAGACATGCTGACGGTCGCCGCGCGCAATATTACGCTTCATGCGCGCAACTCCAAGCATGACATGCATCTGAGCGGCACCAATGTGCATTTCGGTACAGCCGGGGCCGCCGTACATATCGTTGACCCAGTCACACATGACTATCGCGAATCTACTGCTCAGGACCTGTATGACGGCGCGCGGTTGGTGGATAATCTGGACAATATCCACTTCTTTCAACGCACGATGGTTTGCCGCGACGTGAAGGACAATCGCGAGATGGACCTCAACACGCTCTATGCCTGCCTCGCGGGCACCAAAAAGCATGTCGGAACATCCTTCAGCGACCCCGCGCATGTCGCGGATTGCTTCGAAATGCTGCACATGGTGGCAGGCGGCGAAGAGAAATGGCTGGAACGCCCTTTCGTCAGCAATTCAAACTGCTTCGTCGTGCCCCCTATGAAATTTGCCGAGGAATCCTGCATCACCATGGAGGATTGCATCCGGCGCGGCATGCCGATGCTTTTGCTCTCGGCGGGTCAGGCAGGCGCGACCGCGCCAGCGCCCATTGCGCTGACCATCGTTCAGGCGGTGGCAGAATGTCTCGCCGGCGTGGTCTATGTCAACGCGATCCGCAAGGGCGCACCAGCGATCTTCGGCACATGGCCCTTTGTGAGCGATCTGCGCACCGGCGCGATGAGCGGCGGCTCGGCCGAACAGGCGTTGCTGACGGCAGGCTGCGCGCAGATGCACCGCTTCTACGACCTGCCGGGGGGTGCCGCGAGCGGCATTTCCGACTCCAAATTGCCCGACATGCAGGCGGGCTGGGAACAGGGCATCACCAATGCGCTGGCTGGGCTTTCGGGCCTGAACCTGTGTTACGAGGCCGTGGGGATGCATGCGTCGCTCTTGGGCTTCTGTCTGGAAAGTCTTGTGCTGGGCGACGACCTGTTGGGCCAAGCCATGCGGCTGGTGCGCGGCATCGACGTGACCGAGGATTCCACGTCAATCGATGCAATGAAGCAGGTCTGTCTGGGCGGCCCAGGTCATTACCTCGGCACAGAACAGACGCTGGGCCTGATGCAGACGGAATATGTCTACCCAAAGGTCGGCAACCGGATGAGCCCCAAGGAATGGGTCGAGGCAGGCAGGCCGCTGCTGCTTGACACGGCGATCCGGCGCAAGAACGCAATTTTGGCCAGCGCGGGCTGTCAGGTCTCGCCTGAGATCGACACCGCAATCCGCGCGCGCTTCAACATCTATTTCAATTGAGCGTGCGGTGATGTTGCACCGTCTTTCGCAGGCCTATGTCAACGGCGTATGGCAGGCTCCGCTTGGCGGCGGTTCCTTGGCCGTCGAAAACCCCGCTACGGGCGCGGTTCTTGGTCAGCTAGCCTTGGGGTCGTCAGCCGATGCCGAGCTTGCGGTGATGGCCGCGCGGACGGCCTTTGACGGGTTCTCCCGCTGGTCCGTCGCCGACCGGATCGCGCTGCTGGAAGCGATCCTTGCCCAATACTGCGCCCGCTTCGACGAAATCGCTGAAGTCATGTCGACCGAGATGGGCGCGCCCATCACCGCCGCGCGCGAGGCACAGGCATGGGCAGGGCAGATCCATCTGGAAACCACAATCGCGGCTGCACGCAATTTCACGTGGGAGGAACCCCGCGGCACCACGATGCTTATCCGTGAGGGGATCGGGGTCTGTGCACTGATCACGCCATGGAATTGGCCAATGAACCAGATCATGTGCAAGGTCGCCCCCGCCCTGGCAGCGGGTTGCACCATGGTGCTGAAACCCTCGGAAATCGCGCCGCTTTCAGGGCTTCTGTTTGCCGAGCTTTGCGATGCTGCAGGCGTGCCTGCGGGGGTGTTCAACCTTGTCAACGGCACCGGGCCCGAGGTCGGCGCATGTCTGGCCGCACATCCACAGGTTGATATGGTGTCTTTCACCGGATCAACCCGCGCGGGCGTGGCGGTGGCGGAGGCTGCGGCCCCGACAGTCAAGCGCGTTGCGCAGGAATTGGGCGGCAAGTCCGCCAATATTATCCTTCCGGGCGCTGATCTGCTCAAAGCCGTCCATGACGGCACGTTGGCGTGTTTTGGTAATACAGGTCAAAGCTGCGACGCACCCACGCGCATGTTCGTGCCCGTCGCCGGGATGGACGCAGCACTTGCGGCGGCGCGCGCCGCAGCCGAGGGCGTGATCATTGGCGATCCAAACGACCCGAACGTGACCATGGGGCCGCTCGTGTCGCGCGCGCAATTCGACAAGGTGCAGCGGCTGATCCAGATCGGCATCGACGAGGGAGCGGCCATTGCGGCAGGCGGACCCGGGCGGCCCATCGGGCTGGATCACGGCTGGTTCGTGCGGCCCACGGTCTTCGGCCATGTCACGCCAGATATGACAATCGCACGCGAAGAAATCTTTGGCCCCGTCCTGTCGGTGATCGGCTACGACACCGTAGAACAGGCCATCGAAATGGCTAATGACACGATCTATGGCCTTGCCGCCTATGTAAGCGGCCCGCCCGATCAGGCCAGGGCCGTCGCGCGGCGGCTACGCGCCGGACAAGTCAATATCAACGGCCCCGATTGGGACACCTTCGCCCCCTTCGGCGGCTACAAACAATCGGGCAACGGTCGCGAATATGCCGATTGGGGCATTCACGACTTCTGCGAAATCAAGGCGCTGGTGGGATACGGATCATGAATTACGGATATATCGGTTTGGGCAATCTTGGAGGTCATCTGGCAGCAAGCCTTTTGCGGGCGGGGCATCAGGTGACTGTCTATGATCGCGATGCCAGCCTATTGGAACGGCTGCACGAGATGGGCGCCACAGTCGCCGATAGCGCTGGCGAAGTTGCAGCGGTGGTCGATCATGTGTTCACCTGCCTGCCTTCACCAGCCGTGTCCGAGGCCGTATTGGCCGAAATCCTGCCGCACATGAAACAGGGGGCCACGTGGATCGAGAATTCCACGTTGGGGCGAGACGATATTGTGCGACTTGGCGCAATCGCAGAGACCGCAGGCGTGCGCCTGCTGGAGGCACCTGTCACGGGTGGTGTGCATCTGGCCGCACGCGGCGAAATCACCGTGTTGGTCGGGGGTGATGCCGATCTGGTCGCGCTACACCGTCCCGCGCTGGAGGTGATCGGCAATCGGCTGTTCCATATGGGACCCTTGGGCAGTGCTGCGGTCATCAAGGTGATCACGAATATGTTGGCCTTCATCCATTTGGTGGCCGATGGCGAGGCGCTGATGCTGGCAAAGCGGGGCGGCCTCGACCTCAAGACCGCGTGGGAAGCCATCGCAGCCTCTTCGGGATCGTCCTTCGTGCATGAGACCGAAGGGCAATTGATCCTGAATGGCAGCTACGACATCGCCTTCAGCATGGATCTGGCGCTCAAGGATCTGGGTTTTGCCATGGGCTTTGGTCGCGAATTCGGCGTGCCACTTGATCTGGCCGGGATGACGGCGCAGACCTTTCTGAAGGGTAAGGCAGTCTATGGCGGCGAGGCGCAATCTACCCAGATCGTGAAGCTTCTGGAGGATGCGCTCGGTACCGACCTGCGTGCCGAAGGGTTCCCCGCCCGCCTGACCTGAACCGCTGTGCAGGCGATGGGTGGTGTTCGACGAATGCGAACCAGTTTCCGACAATGCAAAGTGGTTGCCGCTTTCCTCCGAGCAGAGACCGAGCCAATCAAATAGAGCAACGCGCAGGTCAGCTTGAAACCGTCGGGGCTGGACAGGTGGCTTTCATGATTGAAATGTCTGGTGACAGATGCAGGGACGGTGAGGAATTCCTGCGAACCCCGCATCAACGGGAACCGCGGCATCGCTTGTTCCCGCTGTCGAAACGGAAGGTGCGAATTCTCCGGCCGAGTGTGGAGCAAGCGGCCAGTTTCCTGCCGTCGGGCGCCTCCAAGCTCTTTTTGAGCGGAACAATATGACCAAAGCTTGTCGCTGAAGTTCACTTCAGGCCAGCTGCATTTTTTCGCAGTGCTTTCCTTAAGAATTTCAGCGCAGCTTTCTTATCCCGGCGTTTGGCGCCAGAGCTTTTCAGCACCCTGCCGAATACCCTATCCCGATGACACCGCCAGCGGCTTGAGTTCAGACCTTGAGCCCGCCGCTTCCTGATCTCCGACGCGGACATCAACCCAAACCGAAACCACCAACATCAGGCTCGTTCGTGGCTTATGTCGGCCGTGCACTCGTGTGGTTGATCCTGAGCGTGCCGGAGCGACAGCCGGAGCTGAAATTATGCCATCTCCGCCAAGCGATAATCTCGGGGCCCTCCTGAAATGGCGAAAGGGGCCGCGTTTTGTCGTCGGCCGAGGTTGCGCACCCCCCTGCCCGCCTAAAGACGGATCCCTCTGCCAAAGGCAAGGAACCACTTGATAACGCACTGCTGCAGGATGCGCGCCCTTTTGATCCTAGTCAGCGAATCACCTCACATTGCATGCGACTACTGCCAAGGGACTCCTCCGGTCCTCGGAGTTTCCCAATGCAAATCAAGACGCGCTCAAATTCGTCGCCAGTATTTCCGGCATCGGCGCTCCTCGTCTTTCTCGGCATCTCCTTTTTCATCACTTGGAGCCTGATTGGGGCCTACATCCTCGCCCCCGAGATGGCCGCCATCACATTTGGCGAGATCAGCGGTTCGCACCCCGTCTTCTTCCTCGCAACTTGGTCGCCCGCAATCGCAGCCTTCGTGGTCGTGTTTGCTTATTCCGGCAAAGCGGGCCTCCGTGCCTTTCTATACCGGCTGCTGCTCTGGCGATGCTCGCTGGGCTGGGCGGCGTTCATTGCGGTCGTCGTGCCGCTCGTCTTCGTGATGGGGTCGCTTATCAAGGGCGGTTCGGTGTTGGCGCCTTTGCCACCCGAGGGTTTCGGCCCGGTCGTGGCAGTCCTGTTCATGATGCTGCTTCTGGGTCCAGTCGAAGAACTCGGCTGGCGTGGCGTGATGCAACCCCTGCTGCAGCGGCACATGGCCCCGATCTGGGCGGGCCTCATCATTGGTGCGATCTGGGGCTTCTGGCACCTGCCAGCATTCTTCTTGTCCAGCACCGTTTATGCCGACTGGCAATTCCTTCCCTTCTTCATCGGGAACGTGACGCTTGCGGTTCTGGTCACACCGATTTTCAATGACACCCACGGCAGCCTGCTTTGGCCAATGCTGTTCCACTGGCAACTGATCAACCCGTTCTGGCCCGATGCACAGCCTTGGGACACGATCATCCTCGTGATCGTGGCCATCATCGTCGTGTGGTGGAACCGCGACACGATGTTTGCGCGTGAAGGGGCCGTGACCGAGATCGTGCCAGAAAACCACGCGTTCGTTCCCAAGGCTGCAGAGTAAGGTCATGCGCGCAATACACATTGCAGCCGACATGGTCGCAGGCTCGATCGCTCTGGCAAAGGTGCAGGACGCCGCCGGTCCCTTTGCCCGACCGGGCGCGACACTCGAAGACGTCCAGACGCGTTTCGGCATTCCTGAGGTATCAGGGCTCATCGCGTTACCAGATCACAGCAGTCTGCCCGATTTCCAAGTTTCGTGGACACAGATGGCGGTCGGTGTAGCGAAGATTTCGCCGGAAGGCCTCATAGCCTTCGTGACCGGCATGGAACCCGAGTTCGAAGCCGACACGGGATGGGCGCACGGCGATACCCGCTGCATTCTGCTTGGTCTCGTTGCTGCGGAAGGGAACGTTAGGCCGTGGCACGAGGAGGTTGTGACATGATCGCCCGACGCGCCCTGCTGTCCGGTCTCGGCGGCATTGCGCTCGCGGGGGGGGCTTGGGGGATCGGCGACTGTCGCGCCACGATCGCAGCGGCAGGCCTCCGCCTTGCCCGGCGTAGCAACATGATCGAGACAAGGGCCGGGTCGGTCGAATACGCGATCATGGGGCGCGGGATACCGCTAATGATGATTCACGGGACCGGCGGCGGCTTCGACCAAGGCCTTCTCTTTGCCCATGGTCTCTGTGAGGACGGCTTCCAGATTATCGCCCCCTCTCGCTTCGGCTACTTGCGCAGTACCTTCCCCGACGATGCCTCGCCCGTCCATCAGGCGGATGTGCTCGTCGAGTTGCTCGACCATCTCGGCCTTGAGCGGATCGCGGTGGCGGGGGGCTCGGCGGGGGCGCTCTCGGCCGCCGAATTCGCCCTGCGCCACCCGGCGCGCTGCTCCCATCTCGTCCTCATCGTGCCGGCCGCGAACCTGACGGGCCGAGATCCGGTGGAATTCACCGCGCTGCAGCGCTTGGCTGTCGCCCGCGTTCTGAACTCGGACGTCTGGTTCTGGACCTTCTCGACACTCGCTCCGGAAACGCTGTTGCGAACGCTTCTCGCCACAGATCCGGCCCTTCTGGCCAGAGTGCCCCCCGACGAGCGGCGCCGGGCCGACCTGATCCGCGAAGGATTGATGCCGATCAGCCGCAAGACCGATGGTCTGCGGGCCGACGGCTTCTGGGCCGGAACCCCGACGTCAACCACCTTCGAAGATATCTCCGTGCCGACGCTGATCCTGTCGTGCGACGACGATCTCTTCAGCACGGCGGACACGGCGCGGATTCTGGTCGACCGTATTCCCGGCGCGCGCCTCGTTATCTATCCCGACGGCGGTCACATCTGGCTCGGCCACGACGCCGATCTGAACCGCGAGATCAGCGCGTTCATCAAGGGGACCGCGCATCCCTGACCAACGCTTTCAGGAGAATCTCCATGCCCTACACCCGCGTAACACTGAAGGCCTTCGGGGGTCCCGAAAACCTTGAGATCGAGACCGTCGCAAACCCGCCCGAACCCGGTCCCCGAGAGGTTCGCGTCCGCGTCTTGGTAACCAGCGCGGCCTTCACTGACGTGATGATACGCAAGGGAATGTATCCGGACGTGAAGGACACACCGCCTTTCACCCCCGGTTACGACATGGTCGGCCTCGTCGATGCCACGGGTCCCGGCGCGACCCGCTTCCGCCAAGGCGACCGGGTGGCGGACCTGACCACCATCGGTGCCTATGCGCAATACATGTGCCTGCCTGAAGACCGGCTCACAGCAGTGCCCAAAGGCGTGTCGGAAATCGATGCGCTCGGCATGATCCTGTCTGCGGTGACGCCCTACCAGATGCTCACCCGCGTGGCGAAGATGAAGGCGGGCCAAAGCCTTCTGATCAATGGGGCGGGCGGTGCGGTGGGAACTGCCATGCTGCAACTGGCGCGCGATGCCGGGATCGTCGCCATCGGCACCGACGTCGCAAACAAGCATGCGCTGATCCGCAGCCTCGGTGCCACCCCGCTTGCCGCCGACGCCTCCGAGGAAACACTGCGCGCGACGGTTGGCGATGGCGTCGATGTCGCCTTTGACCCTCTTGGCGGAGAAAGCCTGAAGCGGTCACTCCATGCGCTCAAGCCGGGTGGTATGCTCGTGGCCTTCGGGTTTCAGAACGAGGTGCTGGGACGGGGCGGTTCTATTCCGCTCGACTTCATCAAACTGAAGCTCTGGGACTGGCTGCCGAACGGCCACGCAACGGCCTTTTATTCAATCGGCGCGATGCGGCGGAAGCATCCCGAGTGGTTCCGCGAGGATCTGGCCCATCTTTTCGACATGCTGGTCGAGGGGCGGGTACGCCCGGTGGTGGCGGAAGTCCTTCCGCTGGAGAAGGTCCGCGAAGCCCATGAACGGGTTGAGGCCGGAGCGGTCAGCGGCAAACTGGTCCTGAGGGTGACGGAGCCGTGAAGTGGAACGGTCAAGACGCCGACCGGCCGGAGCGGGACCAACTTGGGCCCTTCTCGCGCAGCCAGCACCACCTTGCCAAGGCGGCTCAGGCGTGAGGTCCGAGGCAATTGGAGTGCGGCCATGGGAAGGAACGAAACACACGGGAACGACGCGGCTGACCGCAAGCGACGGCGGCTCAAGCGCGCAGTGGTAGCCGTTCTTGTGGTCCTTGCGGGAATTCTGATGATCGGGATCGCGGCGATCATCGCGGTCAGCGCTGGTCACCCCGCGCCCCTGCGCGACGCCGAGGATGCCATCATACCCGGAAGCGTGTCCGAGCGCGTGAGCGTCCAGATCGGCGGCATACCGCAGGGCATGTTCATCCAGAGCGTCGATCCGGCGAACCCTGTCCTTCTGTTTCTGCACGGCGGCCCGGGGATGACCGAGTTCTTCATGGAACAGAACTATCCCACGGGGCTTGAGCACCATTTCACGATGGTCTGGTGGGAACAGCGTGGGGCCGGGATGTCCTTCTCGGCTGATATTCCGCCTGAGACCATGACCATGCAGCAGATGATTGCGGACACGATCGAAGTCGCCGATTACCTGCGAGCGCGGTTCGGACAGGACAGGATCCTTTTGTTTGGCCATTCTTGGGGCAGCTACCTCGGTATTCAAGTGGCCGCCGCTGCGCCGGACCGCTTCCTTGCCTATGTCGGCACGGCCCAGATCGTTAATCAGCTCCGCTCCGAGGTGATGGCCCATGATTATCTTCTCAGCGCCTACCGGGCGCGCGGCGACCGGGCCATGGTCCGCAGGCTGGAGGCCGCACCAGTCAGCATTGAAGACGGGCTATCACCCGCATGGATGCGGGTACGTGACCGCGCCATGCACAGTGCGGGTGTCGGACACACGCGCGACATCGACTCGGTCATAACGGGCATCTTTCTGCCCGTCTGGCGGGAGCGCGCCTATACCGTCATGGACAAGATAAACGTCTGGCGCGGCAAGCTCTGGTCGCGACCGTTTTTCTGGGAGAACCTGCTGAGAGATGACCTCCAAGTGCGGCTGACGGAATTTGAGGTGCCGGTCTACTTCTTCGTTGGCCGTCACGACTACACCGCCAACCCTACGCTCTCACGCGCCTATTTCGAAGCCATCCAGGCACCTACAAAGGGGTTCTATGTGTTCGAGAATTCCGCCCATAGCCCGTTGTTCGAGGAGCCGGAGCGGGCAACGGAAATCCTGCTGAATGATGTGGTCCGGGGGATGAACGCTCTTGCCGATTTGCGTTGAGCGTGTCGCGCGGCGAGGCTTAGGCGGGTCGAGGTTGCCGTGATCCGTGCAGTCCAGACAGGCGGGGGCGGCGCGTCTGACCATTCCTTGCGTGGGATTTGTGTTGTCAGATAAATTCAAACCAGCCACCTAATGGACAGTGACGCCGCACCCTATGACCGTCGCTTGCCGGTGATGATCACTTTGTGCGGCCATCAGCGCAGTGCTTTCCTGGGCAATTTCAACGCAGATGTCTTCTTACGGCGCGTTGTGACACCGCTTTCGAACAATTCGCCCTTGATCCACCGCTCGCCAGAGGGGGGTGTTGCGCGCCGTTGATCTTCACGAAGACCTCATTCTGACGCCCCTGCCAGCGGCTTGATTTCATTTCGGCAATACGCCGTTTTCAGGCCTCGGCGGCGAACATCGTGACCAAACCGATGCCGCCAATATCTAACAGCTTCGTGGCTGACATCGATACTGCGTTGGTGGTGCAAGTCCTCCACATTCCGAAGGCACAGCAGTAACCGCACGTAAAGCATCACCGTCAGACGAATGATCTCGCGGCTCGTTCTAGGTAGTGACTTGGATCAGGTTTGGTCATGGCCGAACGCTCCAGATCCACCCTGCCCGTTTCAAGCTGGTTTGCTCTGACAGTGCCATCGCCCGTCTTGTCGGAGATTACTTGCTCGAACAGACCAATGAATGGGCTGTTCAGCGGACCGGATCCACAACGCTGGAACATTCCTCAAATGAACGTGACCCCCGGGCTGCCATCCATGGGCTGCGAACCATTCCAGGTCGGGTGATATCGACCGTCAGCTTGCCCAGGCCATGTGACGGCTGTATCAAGAGTCATAGTTTCTGGCCACGAAAAGGAGCGTCTGGTGCCGCAGAGCACATCCACCTTGACGCTCTTTCGCAACCAGACCTTCCGGATGCTCTGGATTGCTGCCCTTGCCTCGAATTTCGGGGGGCTTGTGCAGGCAGTTGGGGCGGCTTGGTTGATGACATCGTTGACCCAGTCTCAAAGCATGGTGGCGCTCGTTCAGTCATCAGTAACCCTGCCGATCATGATCTTCTCATTGCTGGCAGGCGTGTTCGCGGACAATTTCGACCGCCGCAAGGTCATGCTGATCGCGCAATCCTTCATGCTGATGGTGTCGGTCATACTTGCCATCATGGCTTTCGAGGGGCTTCTATCACCTTGGCTATTGCTGGGATTCACATTCCTGATCGGATGTGGCACGGCATTGCACAATCCGTCTTGGCAGGCATCGATGGGCGATATTGTTTCGCGCGAAGAATTGTCGGCGGCGATTTCACTGAACAGTGTGGGTTTCAACCTGATGCGCAGCGTCGGGCCTGCTGCGGGCGGGGCGATCGTGGCCATCGCAGGCGCTGCCGCCGCGTTTACTGTGAACGCACTCAGCTATGTCGGCATCATTGCCGCGCTGTGGATCTGGGAGCCGTCCGCGCCGAGGCGGCACTTGCCGCGCGAACGAATGGGCAGCGCATTTTCCGCAGGCCTGCGCTATGTCGCGATGTCGCCAAACATCATGAAAGTGATCTTTCGCGGCTTTCTGTTTGGTCTATCCGCCGTCGCGATCTTGGCGCTTCTGCCATTGATTGTCCGGGAATTGCTGCAGGGCGGGGCCTTTGTCTATGGCGTGCTGCTGGGGTGTTTCGGAGCTGGCGCAGTGTGCGGCGCGCTGCTGAATGCCCGCCTGCGGGCAAGGCTTCAAAACGAGCGCATTACACAAGCGGCGTTCATCACCTTTGCGATCAGCTGCATCACACTGGCGCTCAGTCGTCACTATGCGTTCAGTGGCGCCGCACTCTTGCTTGCCGGAGCAAGTTGGGTGGTGGCTCTGTCTTTGTTCAATTCCACGATCCAGTTGTCCACGCCGCGTTGGGTTGTCGGCAGGGCCGTCTCACTTTATCAGACGGGCGTGTTTGGCGGTATGGCCGGGGGAAGTTGGGTCTGGGGCACACTGGCCGAGTCCTTCGGTGCCGACCGCGCAATGTTGGTGGCAGCCGCCCTGCTCACCTTTGGAGCCTTGGCGGGCATCGCCGTGCCATTGCCAGCTTCCACCGATCTCAATCTCAGTCCCCTCAATAGGTTCACCGAACCCTCCCTTCGACTGGATCTGAAACAACGTAGCGGACCGATCATGATCATGGTCGATTATGAAATTGCCCAAGAGGACGTGACTGAATTTCTGGCCGCGATGAACGCGCGGCGACGCATCAGAATTCGCGATGGGGCGAAACAATGGGCGCTACTCAGAGATCTTGAAAACCCAGATGTCTGGACTGAAACCTATCACGTCCCCACCTGGGTCGAATATGTCCGCCACAACGAGCGCCGCACCCAAGCCGATGCCGAATCCTATGAGCGGCTGTTGAAGCTGCATCGCGGCAAGGAACGGCCCAAGGTACATCGCATGATCGAGCGACAGGCAATCTCGCTCCGGGATGACACGCCGCTCAAGGATGCGCCGGACCGGGGTGTCTGATCACTCCTCGTTTTCCAATAGTGGTCTTGGGGTGGCGTCAGACAAATGCGAAACAGCCTCTTCATGGCCAGTGTAGCCATGCTCCAGCCGCGCCAATTTTGCTCCACACGGCAAGAGCGGCGGCACGCTGCAGCTTTGGGGAGGTGTCGGTTTGAGGATCGATGCCGGTGTTGAAATGGTTTGGGACGGAAGGATGAACTGCGACGAATATCGGCGGAACTCGTCTGCACCGGAACTGCGGCAAACAGAATGCCCGCGTGGGGGAAGCAGGAGTTGGCCACCTTCACCTCCAAGGGCAGAAATTCGCAGGAAGTGGCCTTTGCAAGGTCGCTGCTGCGGTGCGCAGCCAAGCGGTGCTGACCGCGGGGAACCGCCGTTCGCAGGTTGCGCAGAAAACGCCGACGCGTCACGCGAAAGGCAGCTTCAACAACCGCGCACGATGCCAAGCTGTGCAACATTGATCCATGTCAACACACCGATGAAGGCAAGCGGTTAGAGGACTTGCCTTGATGTTCTATCGAATATTAACAAGAGAATGATTGTTTTGCATCGGTGGGAAATAGATGCTGTCGTCATCCGATACCAAAACCGGCATCGACCAAAGTCGCGCGATCTATAATCTTGTACAGGGATTCATAGGCCTGCTCTCCCCTGATGGGAGATTGCTGGATGCCAACCAAAGCGCGCTCGATTTCATAGGTGTCAGCCTGCACGAGATTGTCGGCACGCCCTTCTGGGAGACGCCATGGTGGCGCAGCAGTCAGGATTCTCGCTCTGCCCTCAAGAACGCCATTCGAAAGGGCGCATCCGGTGAAGCTACGCGTTTCGAAGCGAAGGTTACCGGCAAGAACGACGAGATCATGGATATCGGTTTTTCGCTGACGCCGATCTTCAACGAAGCCGGGACTGTTGTGTCGCTCGTGCCTGAAGGGCACGACATCACCGCAATCAAGCAAGCACAAAATGCGCTTGATGAAAGCGAAACCCGCCTGCGACTAGCCTATGAAGCTGCAGGAATGGGAACGTGGGACTGGAATCTGACGAATGACAAGTTGCAATGGAGCGCCCGACAATTCGAACTCTTTGGTCTTCCCAAAACTGCGGGGCCGATGCACGTCAGACGAGCGTTAGCGAACATCCATCCCGATGATATCGAACGTGTGACAACAGCAAACGAGGACTCGATTGCACGCAACGTACCGTTTCGCCAAGAGTTCCGCGTGATCCATCCGAATGGGGACGTGCGATGGCTTGTTGGTCAGGGATGTCCGCTTAATCACGACGAAAACGGCAGACCAAAGTCGATGATCGGTGTGAACTACGATGTCACCGAGCGAAAGACACTGGAGCTGAAGCTGGCGAAATCCAACTTGGAGTTGGAGGCACGTGTGGCCAGGCGCACACGTGAACTGGAGCAGGAAATGCATGATCGCCAAAAGGCGCAGAGGGAATTAGCCCAATTTCAGCGCTTGGAATCCATTGGTCAAATTGCAGGCGGCGTGGCCCATGATTTCAATAACCTCTTGGCTGTCATTGGTGGAAATCTGGAGCTTGCAACGATGCAGGGATCAGGCGCACGCATAACAGATCTTCTATATGAAGCTCTTAAGGCAGTAGAGGCCGGTGCAAGCCTGAACAAGCGGTTGTTATCCTTTGCGCAAAAGAGCTCCCTTGAGCCTGTGAAGCTGAGCGTCAACAATCGAATTCAGGGCTCGCGACAGCTTTTGGAGCGAACGCTCAACAAAAATATTTCGCTGGTGACAGACCTTTCTCCCCACTATTGGGAGGTGTTTGCCGACCCTGGCGAACTTGACAGCGCAATCTTGAATCTTGTGGTTAACGCGTGTGACGCAATGCCGTCGGGCGGCAAGCTTTGTCTTGCGACCCGCAATCTCCTCATCGACGCCGAGGACGTAAAATCCATACCCGAAGCCAAGAAAATTGAATACGTCCTGCTTTCTGTTTCTGACACGGGCTTTGGCATGAGCCCGGAGGTGAAGGACAAGGCGGTAGTTCCATTTTTCACCACCAAGGCAGCGGGCGACGGCAGCGGGCTTGGACTAAGCTCCGTCATGGGCTTCGCGGCACAGTCAGGCGGCTTCACCACAATCGACAGTCGGGAAGGGCATGGAACAACTGTAAACATCTATCTGCCGCGCGCTGTCGCTCATGCTGATGAGAAGGTGAAGGAAACGTCAGAGGCGGGCATCCCTTTCGGGCGTGGCGAATTGGTTCTGTTGGTGGAAGATGACGATGCAGTCCTGAGCATTACGCGCAAACGCATGGTTGAACTGGGCTACAACTTCATTGAAGCCAAGACAGCCGAAGACGCAATACGACTGCTGGAATCCAACGAAGACATATCGCTCGTGTTTAGCGACCTCAGGATGCCTGGGAAGATGTCAGGTTTCGATCTGGCCGAGTGGGTATTTGAGAACCGACCGCACATCAAAGTCTTGCTTACGTCGGGTTATTACGATCTCGGTGGGGGCGTGCAGAAAGATGTGAAGGTTCTGTCAAAGCCTTATTCGATTACTGACTTGGCAATCTCGCTCCGCGATATTCTAGGCATGCAAGACGATCGCTAGGTCCGCTTAGCAGCCAAACGGTTAGTGCCTCTATCTGCCCCGGATGCTGATCAGCTGCTTTGGGCTGGCACCGGTCGTCAGGCACCCTTCATCCGACCGCATGCTGCCCGTCTGGGTGACGGGCACCTGTTGCCGTACAGCCGCAAGTCGCATGCCCGCCCATATGCCGATGATGCGAAGGCAGCATCTAGACATCGGATACCATGGCGCTGACGCCAACCGGAGCCACGCCGGAACAAGACCGTAGCTTATCCAACCAGCGCCAGTTCACGATCTTCTCGTGGCGACTGGCCAAATTTTCGGGAATACTCTCTCGAAAATTGCGCAGAGCTTTGGTATCCGACAAAGAACGCGATCTCTGAAACTTTCGCGCTGGAGGTCTGAAGCGCGTCGCGCGCACGAAGCAGGCGCAGCTCTTTTTGATACTGCAGCGGCGAGGTTCCAGTCACGGCCCTGAATTGCTCGAAAAAGGCCGAGTTGCTCATGCCGACGCTACGGGCCAGATCTGTGACGACGATCGTCTTGGCGAGATGGGTTTGTATGTCCCGCGTTGCCTTGAAGATGCGGCTTGCCGTGCTTTCATGCCAAAGCAGCTTCTGAAGCGTCTCGCCATGTGGCCCCAACAGCAATCGGGCGTGGATTTCTCGGGCTGTGATCGGAGCCAGCAGACGCCGTGCCGCGTTGGTTCCACATTGGCCCAAATAGCGCCGCAGAGCGTCTTTCATGTCTTCATCAGTATCGCACAGATGAATCGAGAACGGATCCGAAGGCCTTGTCTCCTCCGACGGCGATACAGCATGCGAAAGTGAGCGGAGCAGGTCGAGATCAAGTGGTAAGACGAGTGCAATGTAGGGGGTCTGGGGCGTCGCTTGGGTGATCCGGGAGGTGACAGGCAAGGCATGGCTGACGATCAAGGACTGCCCGGCACGCACGGTCAATGTCTTGGCACTTGTCCCGACTTCCTTGGCACCTTGCAGGACAAGGCAGAGCAGGGGGCGATAGACAGCCGCGTCCAGCGCCGTGGGTGTCTCATGGCGCAGCAGGTGCGCCCCGCTGTCCTCGTGAAAAAGCACGCCCTTCCGAAGCACCGATTGATCAAGGGCTTTCGATACGCGGTTCAGCAGTGTTTCAGGTGTCATGGCTTTCTCCCTAGCCCTACCCAGAGCACCAGCACTGAAAGGAACATAAATTTATCAAAAACACAGTTTCTGGAGGATCGTACAAGAAAAATGGACAAATCAGAAAGATTCCCACGCCTGTCCTGACTATTGTGTCCACAGCAACATGAAGGAACCACAAAGATGAAAACCATACTGATCACAGGGGCATCATCCGGCATCGGCGAGGCGACGGCCCGGCATTTTCAGGCAAATGGTTGGAACGTGATCGCCACGATGCGCGACCCTTTGGGGGGAACTGACCTTGATGGGTTGGAAAACGTTCTTGTAGCCCGGCTTGATGTGACCGATGCGGCGACGATTTCCGCCGCGGTGACGGCGGGCACGGCACGCTTCGGGAAGATCGACGTTCTACTGAATAACGCAGGCTACGGTGCCTATGGCGCGCTCGAGGCGTTCACGATGGACCGTATCCGGCGGCAGTTTGACACCAACGTTATCGGGCTTCTGGAGGTGACCAAGGCCGTGCTGCCCCATATGCGCCGGAATAGGTCGGGCACGATCATCAACATCTCGTCCATCGGCGGGCAGATCACCTTTCCTCTCGGCGCGCTGTACCACGGCACCAAGTTCGCGGTCGAAGGCCTCTCAGAGGCGCTTCACTATGAGCTTGAACCGCTTGGCATCCACGTTCGGATCGTGGAGCCCGGCATGATCAGCACGAATTTCGGCGGAAGCTCCTTTGATTTCGCTATGAATGAAAGCCTTTCGGACTACGCGCCCACCGCCGAGGCCATGGGCCGCCTGTTCGGCAAGCTGGCGTCAAACCCCTCACCGCCTGAAACGGTGGCCGAGGTCATATGGGACGCCGCCAATGAGACCGGAGACCGCTTACGCTTCCGTGCCGGAGCGGATGCAGACCGGCTGTTGGACGAGCGGAAGAACCAGGATGATGCGGCCTTCATTGGCGGCATCAAGACACTGATGGGCGGTCGATAGCAGGTCAGCCAGATCTGAGTGGTGAGGCCGAAATGTGACAAGTGCGGCTGCGTCAAAGTCGGCTCGGTCCCCACATCGAACAGTGACGTCATTTCAACTCAGCTCCGCTTTCCTTGGTGCAACGTGTGGGGACACACGCCAAGTAATTCGCCGGTTCTCGGTGGCATCCCGAGCAACGCGACTGCCTTGTGTCCCGACGATACTCAATCGGCGTCGTTCGGACCGCGCGGTTCGAGAGTAGGACCTTGAAAGATAACAGGGGAAGCTGGGCCGAACCCAAACGGCCGAGGTTCACGCATACACCCTTGGATACACCGAAAAATCCGCGCCCGTTAAGGTGGTGTCACTGGTTCGCAGTCCGGCAAATGACGGCAGCGATGGTGACCGCGAAGTGCAGTCAGAGCATCGCCCTACAGGATGTTGATTTCGACGCTATCGGCAAGCGTGTTGGCGATGAAGCAATAGCGGTGCGCGCGGTGCTGCATCTTTTCCAGTTCACCGTCATCGGGCGAGAATCCGGTGTCGAAGCGCACGACCGGGTGCAGGTCGATGCGGGTCACCGACATCTGGCCGCGGGCGTTCTTGCCAAGATGGGCCACGGCGCGATCATGATAGCCAGCCACGGGCCACCCGGCCTTGGCGGCGAGGGCCAGAAAGGTCATCATGTGGCAACTCGACAGAGCCGATGCGAGGGCCTGTTCGGGATTGGTGTTGGCGGGATCGCCGCCCCAATCGGGGGCGGCGTCCACACGAACATCATATGCATCGTTGAACTGCACCGTGTGGGCGTTGGAATACTTGCCGGTCTGCAGCACAAGCTCGGAGCGCTGCCAATGCAGTTGGATCGAAAGGTCGGACATGCGTCAGATCTCTTGTTTGGCCACCGCGCTCAGGCGACGGCAAGCTGCTTCTTGGGATCGTAGAAAGGACGATCCACGATGACGGCACGGGTCGGTCCGGAGGCGGTCACGACCTCAATCTCCATGCCTACATGGGCGAAATCCGCCGCGACCATGGCAAGCGCGATGTTTCGTTCAAGCCGGGGCGAATAGACGGCAGACGTGACTTTGCCGATCTGTGCCCCATCCTTGTTGATCGGCCAGAAGGCCGTATTCGGCCCTTTCAGCGGTTCGCAGTCGATGATCAGGCCGACTTGCTTGCGGCGCGCACCCTGCTCCTGAATTCGGCGCAGCGCAGCCTTGCCGATGAAGTCGGCCTCCATGTCGAGGTTCACCAGCCGGTCAAGCCCAAGTTCATAGGGGTTGGTGTTGATGTCCGCGTCGGCGTGATAGGAAAGCATCCCGCCCTCGATACGGCGGATGGAGGAGGTGTGGCCGGGCTTCAGGCCAAACTCCATGCCGGTCGCCATGATCCGTTCCCAAAGCGCATCGCCATAGGCGCTGTCGCGCAGATAAATCTCATAGCCCAGTTCGCTGGACCATCCCGTGCGCGACACGATCAGCGGAATACCATCAAGCTCAACCTCGCGTAGCCAGTAGTATTTCAGGTCCATGATGCTGTCACCAAACAGCGCTTGCATGATCTCGCCCGACTTGGGTCCCTGCAATTGCAGCGGCGACACATCGGGTTCGCGGATCGAGACATCAAGCCCGGAATGAACCGCCACGCCCTGCGCCCACAACAGGATGTCGCTATCAGCCAACGAAATCCAGAAGTGGTCTTCCGCGAGCCGCAGCAGGATCGGATCATTCAGGATGCCGCCCTCGGCATTTGTAATCAGGATGTATTTGCACTGCCCCACGGCCATTTTCGACAGGTCGCGCGGTGTCAGCATCTGCACAAAGCGCGCCGCATCCGGGCCGGTGACCTCGACCTGCCGCTCCACCGCGACGTCACACAGGATCGCATCGTTCACAAGGCTCCAGAAGTTTTGCTCCGCATCACCGAAATCCCGCGGGATATACATATGATTGTAAACGGAAAATCCCTGTGCGCCCCACCGGACCGTGGCGTCGAAATAGGGAGATTTGCGAACTTGTGTGCCGAACCCAAAATCGTCTGCGTGCATAATTGTCTTCGCCCTTGTTTCCCGATGGCCGAACTGACGGCGTGGTACCTAGATCTTTCAAAGATCTAGTCTGGGTCAAGGCATGAATGTGGACTGAAAATGGGCAAGCCGAAGACTGAACAGACCGTTTTGTGGCCACGCAACGGGCCGATTGGACGGGTGGCGTCAGCCGCGACCCTTTGCTGCCAGTTTTACAAGGTTCGGCTTGCTTGATTTGACCCGCCGAGTCGCGATGTAGGTCATATAGCGATCAATTCCCAGCTCGGCCGCCAGCAGGGTCTCCATCAACGCCTGAAACGAGGCCAGATCGGGGGTGATCGTTTCCATCACATAATCCATGCCACCGCCAGTGGCGACGCAATCGGTGATCTCGTCGAGGGTCCTGATGAAGGCCTCGAACCGGTCGAAATCCGCCTTTCGATGGTGCGTCAGTGAGACGGTCACGACAACTTGGATGAAATCGGCAATCTGGTCCAAGGCGATATCGGCATGATATCCGCGAATGAACCCCGCCGCCTTCAGTCGGTCCAAACGTGCCCAACAGGGTGTCGCGGAAATATTGGCAATTTCGGCAAGCTTGGTTTTGCTCAATTGCCCGTGCTGCTGGATCGCGCTGAGAATACGAATATCCGTGCTATCAAGATCTGACTTTTTCATGAGCCCAAAACTTTCGCCGAACTGTCTTGTGCCACGGGAAAAGTAAGCTGCGGCCTGCTGTGTGCAAAATTTCTTAGGTCCTGAACGCCGGGCTTGCGACCGGGTTTGCGACACCATCTGGGTCAACCGCGTCGGGAACCGCCTGTGATGTGCATTTCCAGGTCATTGGTCAGACAATCCGCAGCGTTTACCGATCCACGCATCAAGGCATCAAGGCATCAAGATGCGTCGATGGCCTGAAAGGCCACTGTCAGACGCGTTTGAACCAGTATCCACTGAGACAACGACATTTTCGTTATCCCGCGCAAAAATCTCGGCACTCAGCGAGCGTCGCTTCGATTGGTGCCAGCCCTTTTCGGGCGGTCACAGATACTTGTGCAGACCTTGGCGTTACAGACACAAAGGGGAGAGAGCAGCCCTTCGCCTGAAACGCGAGCCAGATTAGCTCTTGAACCAAGATCAGACCGTTAACGCCCCGAACCCCGCGCTTCCACGGTGCGGCTTGGCGGTCCCCACCGACCATCGCCACCACTTGAAGTGGCCGATCCTGCACCGCTTTGTTTTCGCGGCGAAGCAGCATAGTGTCATGTTTGGCGCGCAAAAAACGGCAGGCGTGGTATTATAATTTGGTGAGTGTGAATGACCAACTACAAGCGTCCATTGCACGACAAAGGCTTGGAGTTCGGAGATTTCGAGGTGCGACCAAGGGAAAGGTCGCTGGTGATCGAAGGACGGCTTGCGTCGCTGAGCTCGCGCGCATTCGACATACTGACCTTCCTGATCGAGCACAATGACCGCGTCGTGACCAAGGACGAATTGCTGGACCGGGTCTGGCCGGGGACGTTTGTTGAAGAGAGCAACCTTACCGTCCACATCGCAGCCTTGCGCAAGCTGCTTGGACGCGAAACGATCGCCACGGTCTCTGGGCGTGGGTATCGGTTCACGAGAACGCCAACCTCTGATGTTGACCAACAGACAGATCAACAATCATCCAACCCAGACCCATCGCCGGACTTGATGCCGACGTTGGGGAAACCTTCGCTGGCGGTGATGCCTTTTCTCAATCTGACGGGGAACAGCGGGCAAGACTTCTTTGTTGATGGCGTGGTTGACGACATCATCAGCGTATTGTCGCGCGTGCGGTCATTCTTTGTCATCGCTCGGAGTTCCAGCTTCACTTATAAGGGCAAGATCGTCGACGCGCCTCAGGTAGGACGCGAATTGGGAGTTCGCTATCTTGTTGAGGGCAGTTTTCGCGAGACCGGTTCGCAGCTCCAGATTGCGGTTCAGTTGGTCGAGACAACAGCGGGACGGTTAGTGTGGAGCCAGCGTTTTGAAGGCCCCCGCGCCGATATCTTTGACTTGCAGGACAAGATCACCGAACAGGTCGTGGCGGCGATCGAGCCGACTTTGATGATGGCTGAGTTGGAGCTGTCGCGGACCCGACCCACCGGAGAACTGCTGGCTTATGAGCTGTGCCTGCGCGCGCTGCCGTTGGTGCAGACGAGTGCGACCCGGCATGGCGTCAAAGAGGCAATCGACCTTCTGGAGCGGGCCATCGCCTTGGATGGTGAATATTCCTACGCCAAGGCCTTGAATTGCTACGCTCACGCCGTTGCCTATGCTTCGCGCTGGTTCAATCACGAACAAGCGCGTCGGGCGATGCCGATGACAGAGGACGTGCTACTCGACCATCGAGACGATCCGACCAGCCTTGCCTATATCGGGCATTACTTGGCCTATGTCGGACGCCAGCATGAAAAGGGGCTGCAGGCTCTGGACCGCGCACTGGCGCTGAACCCAAACTCCTTTGCCGCGCTCCATTCTTCGGGTTGGATCCGGGCGTATGCGGGCGACGCAAAAGGGGCGATCGAGTTGTTGCAGCGCGCGTTGCGAGCCAACCCATTGGCCCCTGAATTCGGCCACGGATTATCGGCACTGGGCTACGCCTATATGATCGACGGCCAGCTGGACGAGGCATTGACGGCGCTGGAGAAGGCGTATCTTGAGGCGCCTACCTTCGGCATCACCCAGATCGCCATGGCATGGTGCTTGGCACGGTTGGAACGCTGGGAGGACGCATCTGCGGCGGTCCTTCGACTGCTAAGGCATGACCAGACTCTGAAGGTCTCAACCTTCTGCGCCATCATGCCGTCGGCAGACCCGGTGTTCGTAACGCAGTATGGTGCGTTCTTGCGGGATGCAGGCGTTCCGTCCTGAAACCCGGCTCGTTTCCGGGCAGCCGCCACCTCACGCGATCTGTCGTTCGCGGGCTGCCCAGTAAGGTTCGCGCAGCTTGGTCTTCAGCACCTTGCCCGCGCCAGATACCGGCAATGTCGTCGCGAAATCAACACTGCGCGGGCACTTGTAACCGCCGACCAGCGTCTTGCAATGCGCTCTAATATCCTCTGCTGAGGCTCTCGCACCGGATCTGAGCACGACAAAGGCATGAACCCTCTCACCCCAATCCGCGTCGGGCACGCCAATGACCGCGCAGGCGGCGACCGCCGGATGTTGAGCGATGGCCTGTTCCACCTCGACCGAATAGACGTTTTCGCCGCCGCTGACGATCATGTCCTTCACGCGGTCGACCAGAAACAAAAAGCCTTCAGCGTCGATGCGTCCCGCGTCCCCTGTGTGCATCCAGCCCTCGCGGCCCGGTCTTGCCAAGGCCATGGCAGTTTCCTCGGGCCTGTTCCAATAGCCAAGCATGACACCTGGGCTCAGAACGATGATTTCGCCCACCTCGCCGCGCGGCAATTCCTGGCCATCAGGGTCCACGATACGAACATCGATACCAACACCCGGTTGCCCGGCGGACCGAACCTTACCGCGTTTTCGGCCCTCCTCTGAGTGGAATACGCCGGGAAGAACGGTCATGATCGGTGCCATCTCAGTCATGCCGTAGATCTGGATGAAATTAGTGCGTGGCAAGAGCATAACAGCACGTTCGACCAAGGCTTCGTTAATCGGCGACGCGCCATATACCATCGTCTCAAGGCTGCTCAGATCGAAACTCGCGGCATCGGGATGGTCGACCAACATCTGGATCATGGTCGGTACTAAAACGGTCGTCTTGATCCGTTCGCGTTCGATGGCTTCCAGAACACCCAAAGGGGTGAAAGATGGCAGCGTCACATGGGTGCCGCCGACGGTCCAGAGAAAACCAAGCACGGTGATGGCGGCGATGTGGAACAGGGGGGCCGCGTGCAGGCCGACGGCTCCGTCGCGCGCCATCCCCTCGGCTACCGCAAACAGGCTGTTCTGAAACAGCGCGTCATGCGACAACATCACACCCTTGGGGAACCCCGTTGTCCCCCCGGTATAGAAAACTCCGGCCAATTCTGTGCCGCCGCGCCGCGCGTCCGGCACCGGCACGGCCGCCGCGAGAAGGCTTTCGTAAGACAGCGTAGGACCGGAGCTTGTCGGTCACGATCACCTCTGGCCGGCCATGCTTGCGCATTTCTTTCCCTAGTAATTTCAAAGCTGTGGACTTGTCGCGGGTCTTCGTGACAAAGCTTTCCCGGACCT
>Ga0075467_10000071_pt1 | contig 64067 bp, 73 predicted proteins | sample DEB08_DNA_9_FD_75067 | JGI IMG/M metagenome (GOLD analysis project Ga0075467, IMG submission 75067) | Aqueous microbial communities from the Delaware River and Bay under freshwater to marine salinity gradient to study organic matter... | ecosystem: Environmental > Aquatic > Marine > Coastal ... | reverse complement strand
TACGACTGACGTAACAGGTGCTTGTGAGCTACCTGAAGGCGTTGAGATGGTAATGCCTGGTGACAACATTAAGATGAATGTTGAGTTGATTGCGCCAATCGCGATGGAAGAAGGTCTTCGATTTGCTATTCGTGAAGGTGGCCGGACAGTTGGTGCAGGTGTTGTAGCAAAAATCAACGCTTAGTGCGGCATCTTTTGTCCTCACTCTTCGTTGCGAAAAGAATTTAGAATACTCACGTGCAAAAGCACGCTCCGCTTCTAAATTCTTACCGCGCCTCGATTGTGAACAAAATCTACTCGCACTAGTTAATATCGGGATTTATTTAACCCTTTGTTGCTTTCGTTTTGCAGTATTGCGCATTTACTTAGTGTATGATGCGCACCTCCAAAAACGTCAGTGCTTGGAAGATAAAACAAGTTTTGTACGTTGTTGTATAAGAAATTAGAAATATTTTATAAGGTTATAGGTTAACTATGAGCGTCGAAAATCAAAAAATTCGCATTCGGCTTAAGGCTTTTGATCACCGCATGATCGATCGTTCGGCACAAGAGATTGTTGACACAGCAAAGCGCACAGGTGCGGTAGTTTGTGGACCGATTCCATTGCCGACTCGAATTGAGCGATTGACTCTTTTGCGTTCACCGCACGTGAACAAAACAGCACGAGATCAGTTCGAAGTGCGCACACACAAGCGTATCGTCGATATCGTTGAGCCAACTGACAAGACTGTAGACGCACTTATGCGTCTTGACTTGGCAGCAGGCGTAGACGTTGAAATTAAGGTTAACTAGTACTTATTTGATTCTCAAGTAAGTACCTCTGGCCAAAACACTAAAAAGAGTTGATAGAAAAATGTCACTTGGATTAATCGGACAAAAAATAGGTATGACGCGCGTCTTTCAAGAAGACGGACGTTCTGTTCCTGTTACGGTGGTAGAAGTTGCTACTAACCGTGTCACACAAGTAAAAACAGTTGAAACTGACGGGTATGAAGCCGTGCAAGTTGCTAGTGGTGAGCGTCGTGCTAACCGCGTTCCTAAAGCATTGGCTGGTCATTACGCTAAAGCTAAAGTTGCACCAGGCACACGTATTACTGAATTCCGCATTTCAGCTGCGCAAGCAGAGCTAGAAGTTGGTTCTGAAGTTAATGTTGATCTGTTTGAAGCAGGCCAAAAAGTCGATGTTCAGGGCACATCAATCGGTAAAGGTTTTGCCGGTGGTATTAAGCGTTGGGGTTTCGGTGGTTTGCGTGCGACTCACGGTGTATCTGTATCTCACCGTTCGCTCGGTTCAACTGGTCAGTGTCAGGACCCAGGTAAAGTCTTTAAAGGCAAGAAAATGGGCGGACACATGGGTGCACGTAAGCGTACTCAGCAAGGCTTGGAAGTAGTTCGAGTAGACGCTGAGCGTAACGTTATTTTGGTTAAAGGCTCTGTGCCTGGATCAAAAGGCGGTAGCGTGATCATCAAGCCTTCCGTTAAATCGAAAGATAAAACTCAGAAGTAGGTCGCATCATGGAACTAAAACAAAATAACGGTTCAGCTTTGAACGTATCTGACGATGTATTTGGCGTCGAGTACAATGAAAACCTGATCCATCAAGCAGTTGTCGCTTATCAAGCGGGTGCTCGTCAAGGCACACGCAGCCAAAAGAACCGTTCTTCGGTATCTGGTGGCGGTGCTAAGCCTTGGCGTCAAAAAGGTACTGGCCGAGCTCGTGCCGGTACTTCGCGAAGCCCAATTTGGCGTGGTGGTGGTAAAACATTCCCAGCAGCACCTCAAGATTTCTCACAAAAAATGAATCGCAAGGCATACAGAACAGCGATGCGTTCAATTTTGTCTGAGTTGGTACGTCAAGATCGTTTGATTATTGCTGATGACTTTACTGTTGCTGAGCCTAAAACTAAGCAGCTAGTCGCCAGAATGAATGAGATGAAGATCGAAGACGTATTGGTAGTAACGCATGAGTTTGATGAGAACTTGGCGTTGGCATCTCGCAACTTGTATCACGTTGGTATTTTAGAAGCTGACGAGATCAATCCGATCAGCTTAATCGGTTTCGATAAAGTCTTAATGACTTCAGCGGCGGTTAAGCAAATCGAGGAGACTTTCGCATGAGCCAAAGTAAACATTATGGCGGCTCCGCGCTGTCAAAAGACGAATTGTATCAAGTGCTAATCGCACCTGTTGTTACAGAGAAAAGCACACGAGCCGCTGAAGTGTCCGGCCAAGCTGTATTTCAAGTAGCTAATAGCGCCACACGTAATGACGTGAAAGCGGCAATTGAGCAAGCATTCGACGTTGAAGTTGAGTCAGTGAAAATCTTAAACGTTAAAGGTAAGACTAAACGTTTTGGCAAATCAATTGGCAAACGAAACGATCGAAAAAAAGCATACATCCGCTTGAAAGACGGCAGCGATATTGATTTCGCTGAGTTTCAAGCATAAGACTGTAAGGTAAATAGAAATGGCATTGGTAAAGTTAAAACCTACCTCTCCGGGTCGTCGCGGCACAGTACGTGTTGTTAACCCTGATTTGCACAAAGGCGAGCCGTTCAAAGCTCTGCTTGAGTCAAAGCGGGCGATAAACGGACGTAACAATGTAGGTCGCATCACTGTCCGTCATCGAGGTGGCGGTCACAAGCGTAAATATCGTGTTATAGATTTTCGTCGTAACAAAGATGCAATACCTGCAAAGGTAGAGCGTTTGGAATACGATCCAAATCGAAGCGCACACTTAGCACTATTATTGTACGCCGACGGCGAACGTCGTTATATCTTGGCGCCAAAAGGCATCAAGGCAGACGATAAAGTAATCTCTGGCATCGATGCGCCAATCGCGACAGGTAACTGTTTGCCATTGCGTAACATCCCGGTAGGTTCGGTTGTACACAACGTTGAGTTGAAGCCAGAAAAAGGCGGCCAATTGGCTCGTTCTGCTGGTACTTCAATCCAAGTCGTTGGTAAAGAGGGCAAGTACGCTCAAATCCGTTTACGCTCTGGCGAAATGCGCAAGGTTCTTCTTGAATGTCGTGCAACCCTAGGCGAAGTCGGTAATTCAGAGCATTCTCTACGTAAATTGGGTAAAGCCGGTGCTAAGCGCTGGCGTGGTATTCGCCCAACTGTTCGTGGTGTTGCTATGAACCCAGTAGATCACCCACATGGTGGTGGTGAAGGCCGTACCTCTGGTGGTCGTCATCCGGTATCACCTACTGGTGTACCTACTAAGGGTTACCGTACTCGTTCAAACAAACGCAGCGATTCGATGATTATTCGTCGTCGCAAGAAATAGGGGACTAGCTAATGGCACGTTCAATTAAAAAAGGCCCATTCGTAGATCACCACCTATGGGCAAAAGTTGAGAAGGCAGCGGCAGCACATGACCGCAAGCCTATCAAAACTTGGTCACGTCGTAGCATGATCATGCCGGAATTTGTCGGTTTGACTATTGCTGTTCATAACGGTCGTCAACACATACCAGTGTTGATTTCGGAAAATATGGTTGGACACAAGTTGGGTGAATTTTCGCCAACTCGTACGTTCAAAGGCCATATTGCTGATAAGAAAGGTCGATAGGGGTTAACTATAATGCAAGTTAAAGCTACTGCGAAAAATGTTCGCATCTCACCACAAAAAGCACGTCTAGCAGTGGATCTAATCCGCGGTAAGTCTGTGTCTCGTGCGCTAGAGATTCTTTCTTTCGGTGAGACCAAAGCGTCGAGCCTAGTATTGAAAACACTTGAGTCGGCTATCGCCAACGCTGAGCACAATGAAAGTGCAGACATCGATGAGTTGTTTGTATCTAAGTGCTTCGTTGACGAAGGTCCAACCATGAAGCGTATGCGTCCTCGAGCTAAAGGGCGTGCGTTTGGAATTTTGAAACGTTCTAGTCACATCACAGTTTCTGTGAGCGACGAACTAGGTGTCCACAGCGCCAGCAACGGAGGCCAATAAAATGGGTCAAAAAGTACATCCTAACGGTATGCGTTTGGGCATTGTTAAAGATTTCAATGCCAAATGGTTTGCTGACAAAACTGATTACTCGAAGTTCTTATTGCAAGACTTGAAAGTTCGTGAGTTTCTTGAAAAGAAATTAAAGAACGCGGCGGTAAGTAATATTACGATTGAGCGCCCAGCGCAAAACATCAATGTAATTATCCATACAGCCCGCCCAGGTATTGTTATTGGTAAGAAAGGCGAAGACATTGATCGCATGCGTAAAGCTATTGCGGCGATGACTGGCCTACCAACACAAGTGTCGGTTGAAGAAATTCGCAAGCCTGAGATTGATTCTCAGTTAGTTGCAGACGGCATCTGCCAGCAGCTAGAAAAGCGCGTAATGTTCCGTCGTGCAATGAAGCGTTCTGTTCAATCAGCCATGCGTGCTGGTGCTCAAGGCGTAAAGGTTATGATCTCGGGTCGTTTGAATGGTGCTGAAATTGCGCGTTCAGAATGGTACCGCGAAGGTCGTGTGCCACTTCATACGCTACGTGCCGATATCGATTATGCAACCAGCGAAGCATTGACTACTTACGGCATCATTGGTGTCAAAGTGTGGATCTTCAAAGGCGAAATTTTCCAACCTGTTAATAGTGTAGTGTCTGAAGACAAAGCTACGCCTGCCGCTAAATAGCGCGCTGACTATAGAGGAAGATAAAAATGTTATTACCAAAACGTACCAAATTCCGCAAAGCGCATAAAGGGCGTAATCGCGGATTAGCCACCACTGGTAACAAGGTGAGCTTCGGTGAATTCGGTTTGCAATCAACTACACGTGGTCGCATGACTTCGCGTCAGATTGAGGCAGCACGTAGAACAATTACTCGTCACATTAAACGTGGCGGTCGTGTTTGGATTCGTGTTTTCCCAGACAAGCCGGTTTCTAAGAAGCCGTTAGAAACCCGAATGGGTAAAGGTAAAGGTAACCCCGAATTTTGGGTTATGGAAGTAAAGCCAGGCCAAATGTTATATGAACTTCAAGGTGTTAGCGAAGAGCTTGCACGTGAGGCGTTCACTTTAGCGGCTGCGAAACTTCCGTTTAAATGTAAATTTGTTAAGCGTCAGGTAGGTGACTAATGGCTACTGAATCAAAAGCTGCGGTAATACGCGCAAAGTCAGCTACCGAGCTGAAAGACGAATTGGTTGAGCTTCGTAAAGAAGAATTCAGCCTTCGTATGAAAAGAGGCACTGGTCAACTTTCGGATACATCACGTTTCAAAAAGATTCGTCGTGAAGTAGCTCGTATCAAGACTATCCTAAACGAGCTAGCTGCTATAGCTGCTCAAAGTTAGAGGTTATTGAAATGACTGAAAATACTGGCGCTCGTAGCGTTGAAGGCAAAGTGGTAAGCAACAAAGGCGAAAAAACTATCTCAGTGATGGTAGAACGCCGCGAAAAGCACCCTTTGTACGGTAAGTACATCCGTAAATCGACTAAGTTTTTGGCTCATGACGAAGAGAATGTGTGTGGCGAAGGCGACACTGTACTCATTGAAGAATGTCGTCCGCTGTCAAAGAATAAGTCTTGGCGCTTGGTTAAAGTTGTAGATAAAGCCGTTATTGCTTAGTCTGCTTCGTTAATCAATCATAAGAATTTAAGCACTGAATAGAATTGGAGTAACCCCATGATTCAAATGCAAAGTATTTTAGAAGTAGCTGACAACAGCGGTGCACGTAAAGTAATGTGTATCAAAGTTCTTGGTGGCTCTAAGCGACGTTATGCCGGTATCGGCGACGTTATTAAAGTAAGTGTTCGAGAAGCACTTCCTAACTCACGTGTTAAGAAAGGTGCTGTGTATGACGCAGTTATCGTTCGCACTCGTAAAGGTGTTCGTCGTTCAGATGGTTCAGTTATCCGTTTTGATAAGAACGCTGCAGTTATCTTGAACGCATCAAGACAGCCTATGGGTACTCGTATCTTTGGCCCAGTAACTCGCGAGTTACGTAACGATAACTTTATGAAGATCGTTTCACTAGCACCTGAAGTGCTATAAACGATTATCAGAATAGGCTAAGACTATGAACAAGATTAAAAAAGGCGATCAAGTGATCGTAGTATCAGGACGCGATAAGGGTAAAACCGGAGCTATTCTTCAGATTATGGAAGATGGTCGCGCCTTGGTTAATGATATTCAGTTGGTTAAAAAGCACGTTAAAGCTAACCCTATGGCGGGCGTGACGGGCGGCATCATCTCTAAAGAGGCGCCAATCCAACTATCAAACGTTGCAATCTTAAACCCTACAACCAACAAAGCGGACAAAGTGCGCATTGAAGGCGAAGGCAAAGATAAGCACCGCGTATTCAAATCTGATGGAAGTAAAGTAGACGCTTAGGCGTTGCACTTCCACTAAAAGGTATAAAACAATGAAAAGAATGCAAGAACATTACGTGAAGAACGTAGTTCCACAATTGCAAGAAAAGTTTAAATTTTCGAGTGCAATGCAAATCCCTCGTATAACCATGATTTCGATCAACATGGGTTTGGGTGAAGCAGTTGGTAACAAGAAAATTATTGAAAGTGCGGTCGCCGATCTGGAACGCATTTGCGGTCAAAAGCCAGTTGTAACTTTGGCTCGTAAATCAGTAGCCGGCTTTAAAATTCGTGACGGTTGGCCGATTGGCGCGAAGGTAAACCTTCGTCGTGATCGCATGTATGAATTTTTTGATCGCTTAGTAACTGTTGCAATCCCACGTATTCGTGACTTTCGTGGTTTGAACCTTAAATCTTTCGACGGACGTGGTAACTACACTTTCGGTCTGAAAGAGCAGATCGTATTCCCAGAAATCGAATATGACAAAGTTGACGCGCTACGCGGTATGGACATCACCATTACTACAAGTGCTGCAAACAACGAGGAAGCTGAAGCGTTACTACGCGGATTCAACTTTCCTCTTAAGACTAAATAATTAGAGACTAAAGCTATGGCTAAGAAATCTATGATCGCTCGTGACGTTAAGCGCACGAAACTAAATGACCGCTTCCAAAAGCGTCGCGATGAGCTAACTGAAGTTATAAGCGACCCTGAGGTCGAATATGACGATAAATGGGCGGCGATGATGGCATTGCAAAAGTTGCCACGTGACTCTAGTAAGTCTCGTCAACGTAATCGCTGCGCCTTAACGGGTCGTCCACACGGTTACTACCGCAAGTTTGGCTTAAGTCGTATCAAGCTACGCGAAGTAATTCTTAAAGGCCAAGCGCCAGGTGTAGTGAAAGCGAGCTGGTAAGTTCGAACTCCACAACATTTAGTACAGCTGCTTAAAGATTAGTTTTGAGCAGCGCAACAGATAAAAACGGTACACCATTATGATGACTGACCCAATCGCGGATCTGCTAACACGCATCCGTAACGCGCATCACGCGGAAAAAGTGTCTTTAACAATGCCTGGTTCTAAAATCAAGGCAGCAATTGCTAAGGTATTAAAAGAAGAAGGTTACATTGAAGATTTCAGTGCTTCGGTAGAAGATAAAAAACCATCTTTGACAATTAAGTTGAAATATTTTGAAGGCGCTCCAGTAATTGAGCTAATTCAACGTATTAGTAAGCCTGGTCTTCGTGTTTATAAAAACGCTGAAGAGCTGCCGAAAGTAAATGGCGGTTTAGGTGTGGCTATTATTTCTACTAGTAAAGGCATTATGACCGATCGCGCAGCACGTTCTGCGGGTGTTGGTGGTGAAGTGCTTTGCCACGTAAGTTAAGCCTTTAAGTCTATGTTTGTTATAACAAACGGCGGGATTTGTTTTCCTTCAATTTGTTATAACAAAAGGCTATAGCGATAGCCAATTTGCTGTTAGTATAGCCGCCCCTTGAGGCCTTGGCCTCAAGCTGTGTTAAAGCCTTCATTAACCGGAGTCTCTAACGTAAATGAATTAAGTAAGCCTCGGCAATGGTGCCAAAGCTGCATTAATAGAGAAAATAGAATGTCAAGAATTGCAAACGCACCTGTCAGTTTGCCAAGCGGCGTCGATGTGACGTTGAATGGCCAATTGGTTAAGGTGAAAGGTGCAAAAGGCGAGCTAGAGTGGAATGTCCATCAGCTTGTCTCAGTCGCCCAAGAAGATGCAACTATTAAAGTTGCCGCCAACGTGACCAGCAAAGACGCAATCGCGCTTGCTGGCACCACACGTGCTCTGATCAATAATATGGTAAAGGGCGTTACGTCCGGCTTTGAAAAGAAGCTTACTATTGTTGGTGTTGGTTATCGTGCCCAAGCCCAAGGTCAAAAATTGAACCTTACTCTTGGTTTTTCACACCCTGTTGTATACGAAGTGCGTGATGGCATTACGGTTACAACTCCGAGCAATACAGAAATCGTTGTTACTGGTATCGACAAGCAGAAAGTCGGTCAAGTAGCTGCTGAGATCCGTTCATATCGTAAGCCTGAGCCATATAAAGGCAAAGGCGTACGTTATGCCGATGAATACGTATTGCGCAAGCAAGCTAAGAAGAAGTAAGCGGAGTCTAAGATGAAAGATAAAAAACAAGCTCGTCTACGTCGCGCCAAGAAATTGCGTGCCAAGATTGCTCGTCAAGGCGTAAGCCGATTGAGCGTTCACCGTACTTCTCAGCATATCTATGCGCAAGTTATCGATGAAACCGGCGGTAATGTGTTGGCCGCAGTGTCAACGCTTGATGCCGGTATTAAGAAAGAGGCGAAGAATACAAGTAATTGCGATGCTGCTGCATTAGTAGGCAAGCAAATTGCTGAACTCGCTAAGCAAGCTGGCGTTGAGTCAGTCGCCTTCGATCGATCTGGTTTTCGTTACCACGGTCGCGTAAAAGCACTAGCTGAAGCCGCTCGCGAAGCTGGCCTCAAGCTGTAACGGATACCGTTTAGGGTCTTAGGAGATATAATATGGCTGGTCCAAAAAGAAATAATCGCAATGATCGTACACCTGTTGATGAGAGCTTAGAGCAACTTATTAATGTGCGTCGCGTAGCGAAAGTAGTAAAAGGTGGTCGAATTTTTGGTTTTTCCGCGCTAACGGTTGTTGGTGATGGGAAAGGCAGCGTCGGCATTGGTCGAGGTAAGTCGAAAGAAGTGCCGTTGGCAGTGTCTAAAGCAATGGATTCTGGTCGTCGAGAGATGAAGAAAGTTCATTTGGTTGGTGGCACATTGCAATACCCTGTTGTTGCGACACACGCCGGTTCTACCGTCGTAATGCGTCCAGCATCAGAAGGTACGGGCATCATCGCGGGTGGCACAATGCGTGCTGTATTCGAAGCGGTTGGTGTTAAAGACGTATTGGCGAAATGCATTGGTTCAACTAATCCTGTAAATGTTGTTCGCGCAACAATTAAAGGTTTACGTTCGATCAATAGCCCAGCGTCGGTTGCTGCTAAGCGCGGTAAGTCAGTTAAAGAAATTATGGAGTAGCGGTAACGCTCTCCTGATTACATTCGGTATAGACAAATGGCTAACGAAAAGAAAATCCAAGTAACCTTAGTTAAAAGCATGTTCGGTCGTGGTGCAAAGCACATGGCTTGTGTGAAAGGCTTAGGTTTGCGTCGCATGCACCAAACGGTTGAGGTAATAGATACCCCTGAAAACCGCGGCATGATTAATAAAGTTTCTTACTTACTAAAGTGGGAAGAGGTATAAAACAATGCGTTTAAATACAATTAAACCAGCTGAAGGTGCTAAGCATTCGCGTAAACGCGTAGGCCGTGGTATCGGTTCTGGAACTGGTAAGACAGCGGGGCGTGGTCACAAAGGCCAAAAGTCTCGTACTGGCGGTACAATTCGAATCGGTTTTGAAGGTGGTCAAATGCCTCTTCAACGTCGTTTGCCAAAACGTGGTTTTCGTTCAATGATGGCTAAAAACATGGCGGAAATTCGTTTGCACGAATTAAACCTAGTTGAAGGCGAAACGGTCGATTTAGCCGCTCTTCGTTCAGCCGGATTGTTAAACGCAGGTCATCTACGGGCGAAAGTTGTTCTTTCTGGTGAGTTGACTAAAGCAGTAACGCTTCAAGGCGTCGGTGCAACGAAAGGCGCGAAAGCGGCGATCGAAGCTGCTGGCGGAAAAGTAGAAGACTAGTTTAGTCTTCTACCGACACCTTTAAAGTTACTGTTAAGTCCCAATAAAGCTACTACGATAATTAACACAAAAGTCACGGAATAAGAGCTTAGGATTAAATAATGTCACGAGAACAAGCTGCGGCCCTAGCTGGGTCTGGAAAACTAAAAGAACTTTGGTCGCGAATAGGTTTCGTGTTGGCTGCATTGGTAGTCTATCGACTAGGCACCCATGTACCGGTACCTGGTGTCGATCCAATTGCCATTTCCGCTCTTTTTGAGCAAAACCGTGGTTCTATTCTAGATGTATTGAATATGTTCTCCGGTGGAGCACTGAGCCGACTGTCAGTTATGGCACTTGGCGTGATGCCCTATATATCTGCATCGATTATTATTCAGATGCTGACTGCAGTTGAGCCACGGCTCAAGCAGATTAAGGCTGAAGGTGAGTCTGGCAGGCGCAAGATTCAAAAGTGGACCAAGTATGCCGCGGTAGTGCTAGCTACTTTCCAAGCATTTGGTGTCGCGAGTACAGTGCAGTCGCAGACGGCTAACGGTGTGCCAGTAACATTAATAACGGGAATGCAATTCACCATCGTTTGTGTGTTGGCATTGGTCGCCGGAACTATGTTTTTGGTTTGGCTGGGTGAGCAGATCACTGAGCGCGGTATTGGTAATGGCATGTCGCTGATCATTTTCGCGGGAATTGTCGCTGGCTTGCCTAGCGCTATTGGTGGAACCATCGAGTTAGCTAATAGCGGTGAGTTCTCGCCTTTATTCGTGGTGTTCTTATTGCTCGCAGTTGCCGCCGTAACCGCTTTTGTGGTGTTCGTTGAACGCGGCCAACGTCGATTGACTGTGAATTATGCGCGCCAACAACGTGGCAACCAAGTAATGCAAGCACCGGCTTCTTATTTTCCATTGAAGATGAATATGGCTGGAGTAATTCCACCGATTTTTGCTTCGAGCATAATTTTGTTCCCAGCGAGTCTGGTCGGTTTTTTCGGTAACGAGTCCGCTACCGGTGTTGCTGGTGTGTTGAGAGATATCTCAACTAAGATGCAACCTGGTGAGTTGGTTTACACAATCATGTACATTGGCATGATCTTGTTCTTTGCCTTCTTTTACACCGCGTTGACGTTTGACCCTAAAGAGATTGCCGAGAATTTGAAGAAACAAGGTGCGTTTGTTCCTGGTATAAGACCTGGTCAACAAACCGCCCGTTATATAGATGGCGTGGTATCTAAGCTGACGTTGGTCGGTGCTATCTACTTAGCAGTCGTTTGCTTGCTTCCCGAGCTATTGATTGTGAATTACAATGTGCCGTTTTATTTTGGTGGTACATCGTTGCTTATTATTGTTGTTGTGATTATGGATTTGATGGGCCAAGTGCAATCTCATCTAATGTCGCAGCAGTATGAAAGCTTAATGAAGAAAACAAACTTAACCGGTAAATCTGGTAACGGCCGAAAACGCCGTCGCTAGATCGACTGAAGAGTAAAATAAGAACATTTTAGAACATAGTTCTGAGGTAAATCATGAAAGTTCGTGCATCAGTAAAAAAAATCTGCCGTAACTGTAAAGTTGTTCGTCGTAAAGGTGTTGTTCGCGTTATATGCAGCGAGCCACGTCATAAGCAGCGTCAAGGCTAACTTCGCATTATAGGCACTGATCTTTTGCTCCCATACTTCGTTGCTTGTTAATTTTAAATGCTCATGTGCAACAGCACACTCCGCTTTAAAACTAACAAGCGCCTCGTTTGGAAACAAAATCACAGAACCTCTAACGCAAAGTAAATATTTAAAAGGTTTGAAACAGTTTTCTACTTGCTTTTAGCTTGTAAAAGGTTGCTTTCTAAACACCCAAACAGTATTCTAGCGCGCCTTTCAGGTAGTACTAGAAAGTAAATCAAAATGTCCTTTGGGACCTTGTTGTTCAAGGCGCTGTTAACGGCGTGGTTCAGCGATGGGTTCTAAAGGTAATAGAAACGCATCCGGAGACACACAGTGGCACGTATTGCAGGTATTAATCTACCATCACACAAACATGTTGAGATTGCACTAACGTCAATCTACGGCATCGGTAAAACTCGCTCACACTCAATTTGTGATGCGGCAGGAATTGAACGCTCTACTAAAGTTAGCGCATTGTCTGAGCCAGAAGCTGAAAAGCTTCGTGCTGAGGTAGCTAAGTTCGAAGTAGAGGGTGACTTACGTCGTGAAGTATCCATGAACATCAAGCGTTTGATGGACTTGGGGTGCTTTCGTGGTATCCGTCATCGTCGTGGTTTGCCTTTGCGCGGACAACGGACTAAAACTAATGCGCGTACTCGTAAGGGTCCACGTAAACCAATCAAGCGCTAAAGCGCCAGCTTCTTTATTAGTCATCGGTAATTAACCTATATATTGGTTAGGCCGGTGAGGAACGTAGAAGATCTGTTTTTGAGAAAATAAAATGGCTAAATCACCTAGCAAAACGAAGAAGAAAGTTAAAAAGCATATCGTTGATGGTATCGCTCATATCCAAGCTTCTTTCAACAATACAATCATCACTATAAGCGACCGTCACGGTAATGCTTTGTGCTGGGCAACTGCTGGCGGCTCTGGTTTCCGCGGTTCACGTAAAAGTACTCCTTTTGCTGCTCAAGTAGCCGCTGATCGCTGCGGTAAGATGGCGCAAGAATTTGGTATGAAGAACATCGAAGTTCGCGTTAAGGGCCCTGGTCCTGGTCGTGAGTCAGCGGTTCGTGCGCTAAATAACTGTGGTTTCGACGTAACGCAAATTACAGACGTAACTCCAATTCCACATAATGGTTGTCGCCCTTCTAAGAAGCGTCGCGTATAACCCGTTCGATTCTATGGCTTCAAATCCGCAAGGAGTAGAAGCGCGTCACATAGGTCGAGAGCAACTTTAAAGACAGGACAAACAAAATGGCAAGATATATAGGCCCAACTTGTAAGTTGGCGCGTCGCGAAGGCACGGATTTATTCCTTAAAAGCCCTGCGCGTTCGCTAGAATCAAAATGTAAGATGGACAAAGTACCGGGAGCGACCGCGCAGTCTCGTCGTCCGCGTACTACTGTTTACGGTACACAGCTTCGTGAGAAGCAAAAGTTACGTCGTATTTATGGCGTATTAGAGAAGAAATTCCGCGCATACTACACTGAAGCTGCTCGTGTGAAAGGTTCAACAGGTGAGAACTTGTTGACGCTGCTTGAGTCTCGTTTAGATAACGTTGTATACCGCATGGGTTTTGCTGTTACGCGTGCTGAAGCTCGACAGTTAGTTAGCCATAAGTCAATTAAGGTTAACGGTCAATTGGTTAACATTCCTTCTTACAATGTGAAGCCAGGCGATGAAATCGAGATTCGCGATAAAGCTAAAAAGCAACTACGTATCGGCGCAGCATTAGAAATCGCTGAACAAATTGGTTTGCCTGATTGGTGTAAAGTTGAAGTTGCTGCGAAGAAAGGTGTTTTCAAAGCAGCTCCTGAGCGCAGTGAATTGTCTGCCGATATCGACGAATCATTAGTAGTGGCACTTTACTCTAAGTAAAACGCTTCTTTAGGCAAGCGCTTTTTTAGCGCTTGCTTAATCTTTAGACCGTAAACATTTAACCGTTGCCCGCCAGAGGGTCCGGTAAATAACTGGAGACAATCCAAAATGTCAGAAACTATTGAACAATTGTTAACCCCACGCTTTGTAGACGTTACTACTGAAGACGGTACGCGCTCCAAAGTTGTGATCGAGCCGCTAGAACGTGGTTTTGGTTATACATTAGGTAACGCTTTGCGTCGCATTTTGTTGTCATGTATTCCTGGTGCCGCTATTACAGAAGTAAAGATTGATGGCGTATTGCACGAATATTCTTCTATTGAAGGCGTGCAAGAGGATGTGATTGATATTTTGTTGAACCTTAAAGGCGTAGCCGTTAAGAAAGAGTTTGATGAGTCGGTTACCCTTACGCTGAGTGCTAACGGCGAAGGCGTATTAAGAGCCGGAGATATTCAAACAGTAGCGGATGTTGAGATTTCAAACCCTGATCATATAATTGCTCATTTGTCTAAGGATGCTAAGTTCCATGCTGAATTGACAGTTCGTAGCGGTCGTGGTTATCAACTTTCTGAGGCTCGTAAGAGTGATACTGAAGACAAAGAAATTGGTTTGATGCAGCTTGATGCGACATACAGTCCAGTACTGAAAGTGTCTTACTCAGTGGATGATGCTCGTGTTGAGCAGCGTACAGACTTAGATAAATTGACCTTGAAGATAGAAACTAACGGAACGATTGATCCCGAAGATGCTATCCGTAAAGCAGCGACTGCACTGAGCCAACAAATTCAAGTTTTTGTTAATTTGGAAGAAATTGCTGCTGTTACTCAAGAAGAAAAAGAACCTGAAGTGGATCCTGTATTGCTTCGTCCGGTAGATGAATTAGAGCTAACGGTTCGTTCGGCTAATTGCTTAAAAGCAGAGAGCATCTACTACATCGGTGATTTGGTATTACGTTCAGAAGTAGAGTTGATGAAGACTCCAAACTTGGGTAAAAAATCACTTACTGAGATCAAAGACGTACTCGCACAACGCGGATTGTCTTTGGGTATGCAATTACAAAATTGGCCGCCTGCTGCACTTCGTGTAGACAGTGATAGCTAGAATTAATTTAATAGAGATAGGTTTCTGTCATGAGACATAGAAAATCAGGCCGTCAGTTCAACCGTAATTCAAGCCACCGTCAAGCGATGTTTCGCAATATGATGGTGTCTTTGTTGAAGCACGAGCAAATCAAAACTACCGTCGCGAAAGCTAAAGAGCTTCGTATGTTTGTTGAACCAATGATCACTCTTAGTAAGAATGTGACATTAGCCAACAAGCGTATCGCCTTTGCTAAGTTACAAGATCGCGATATCGTTGCTAAGTTGTTCGACGAAATTGGTGAGCGTATGAAGGATCGTCCAGGTGGTTATACCCGTGTTCTTAAATGCGGCAACCGTGCTGGCGATAACGCACCAATGGCGTATATCCAACTGGTTGATTTCGACTTAGAAGCTCATGCAGCTTTATTTGACGTCGAAGAAGATTTTGAAGAAGAAGACGCAGCTTAAGTCTTAAAGTTTTCGAATCAAAAAGCCTGCGCTCTTTATTGAGTGCAGGTTTTTTTCGTTTGTACTAGTGATGATGATTCTGATCCTGCGGCCAAGAAGCTATTAGGTAATGGTGATGGCAATGGATTTAGTTGTCTGTGACTTAGCCCTAGATAATCTTGCTTCATTTTGAAGGCCAAGCGGTAATCGGTCTTAACGGAAGATGGGCCGGTAAGTCAGTTTGCAAACCGATGTGGCCTAATGAATTACCAAGGTTGGGTGACGGTGAGTCCGCGTGGGCAACTTTTTTTGCTGAAACATCGCGGTGTGAGAAGCTTATTCAGAAGATATTGTAGTTTTTAGAAAAACGCGCCAAAATTGCGCCGTTAGCTCTATCCAAGCAAGAGCCAACAGATCCTCAATTTTGTACTAATATGTCCGCTCGACTGAAAACTGGGCTAACTTCATTAGTGCTTGCTTGTATTGAGATTCAGGCAGCACCTCTAGGCATGATTGTGCAAGCGTCGCTTGCTCACGTGCTATGCGGGCGGTGTAGGCAAGTGAACCGGTTTGCTCGATGAGGTTTAATACTGCATCGAGGTTGTCGCGGCTTGCATTGGTAATGGCGTCTTCTAAAAGTTGTTTATCAGCGCCGGTAGAACGCTTTATTGCGTTAATAAGGGGTAGGGTTGGCTTGCCTTCTGCAAGGTCGTCGCCGACATTCTTGCCCATAGCCTCAGCGTCAGCGGTGTAGTCGAGAATATCATCTACTAACTGAAAAGCGGTTCCAAGATGCAACCCATAAGCGGCCATCGCTTCTTCCACTGGACGGGCCTGCTTACTTATCACGGCGCCGAGACGAGTAGAGGCCTCAAATAAAATCGCAGTCTTTGACTGAATAGTTTCCATATACTGAGCTTCGGTGGTGTCTGCCGAGCCACAGTTGATCAGTTGCATCACCTCACCTTCGGCGATCTGATTGGTGGTGCGCGATAAAATTTCCATAACACGCATGCTGCCAACGTCTACCATCATCTGAAAAGCGCGTGAGTATAGGTAGTCGCCCACTAAAACGCTGGCAGCGTTTCCGAATACTTCATTTGCTGTTTCACGGCCGCGACGCATATCTGACTCGTCAACTACGTCATCGTGGAGAAGGGTCGCGGTATGAATGAATTCGACGATGGCCGCTAATAACGTTTGATCTGATGAGGTAACCGTTTGTTCCGGATTCGCCGCTTTGGCGGTGAGCAGTAATGCAACGGGTCGTAATCGCTTGCCTCCCGCCTGAACGATATAAGCGCCCAATTGATTTATTAAGGCTACATCGCTGTCGAGATTTTTTGCGATAGTTTGGTTGACAGTCGTCATGTCATGCTCAACCAGAGAAATAACTGATTGAATATCAATGGCTTGCGACCTTGTGTCAGAAATAGGGTGGCTACTTAGTGTCATAGTCTCGAATTATAGCGCAGAGTGATTGAAAACGGCCGTTTTTAGTGGGCTATTTACAACTGGCGTTGAATCGTGAAAAGCCCTAATTATTGCTCCGTAAGAGTTGACCCAAGCCGTTGTAAACACTAGAATTCTCGCCCTGTTCGCTGGGTCCGTATTTGGAAGAAAGATAAATCACCCTTTTATTCGTGATTTAACCCCTTCAGAACGCAAAACTAGGCTGAAGAGCCGGAGTATTATAATGTACGCAGTAGTAAAAACTGGCGGTAAGCAATATCGCGTCGTTGTAGGCGACAAATTGAAAGTTGAGTCTTTAGATGTACAAGAAGGCGACAAAGTAACTTTAGATCAAGTATTAATGATTGGCGATGGAGATAGCGTAGAAGTAGGGACTCCTACTTTGGCTAAAACTGTTGAAGCAACAGTATTAAGCAATGGCCGTGGTAAAAAGCTACGTATTGTTAAGTTCCGTCGTCGTCAAAACTCTCGCACACGTACTGGCCATCGCCAGAACTATACTGAGCTAGAGATTACCGCCATTGGTGGTAAAGCAGCCGCTAAAAAGGCAGCCTCGCCTAAGAAAGCAGCAGCTACTGAGAAGGCGGCAGCGCCGAAAGCGGCCGCTAAAAAAGAAGCAGCTCCAAAAAAAGCAGCTAAAGCTGGTGATGATTTGAGCAAGATCTCTGGCGTAGGCCCAGTTATCGTTGGTAAACTAGAAGGCTTAGGCATTAATACTTTCCAACAAATTGCTGATTTCACAGCTGAAGATATTACTCGCATCGACGAAGAATTAAACTTCAAAGGTCGTATTGAGCGTGATGAATGGGTTAAACAAGCAACTGAACTGGCTAAAAGCTAGTTTATTCGCTAACTGAAGAGGCACATAAAAAATGGCACATAAGAAAGCAGGCGGTAGTTCACGGAACGGTCGCGATTCTAATTCCAAGCGTCTTGGCGTAAAACGTTACGCTGGTCAACTCATCAACGCAGGCACTATCATTGTTCGCCAACGTGGAAGCGCTTTTCATCCCGGCACTGATGTTGGTATGGGCAGAGATTACACGTTGTTCGCACTTAAAGATGGTGTAGTAAAATTTGAAGTAAAGGGTCCTAAAAACCGTAAGCACGTAAGCATCGTTGCATCAGAAGAAGCAGCTGCATAGTTGCTTCTGTTCCAAGCTGCGGCCTGGAGCTTTTTAATCTAAGCTTTACCTAAGAGCCTCGTATTTTACGGGGCTTTTTGTTTTTTGAGCTACCCAAATTGAGGCCTTACACTGAGACCGATTGAATTCACTACAACGATACCTTAATGATTAGATTGACCTTAGTGCTCTTACTGTTTTTATTTGCCTGCACGTCATACGCAACTACGATTCAAATGCTCGACAATTGCAATGCGCCTTTAGTGAAATCGCCTGTGTACACAATATTGTCTAGCGATCGAAACACACTTAATGGTTGGAGCCATATTAATAAGGCAAAGCCGAATGGGGAATTCGCGTCGTTGACGCTTGATGATAGTGACTATTCCATTAGTCGAGATAACTATTTAAGTGATGAAAGCTGTGAAGGCAAGAAAGTTCAAAATGTGATTTTAGTCATGAAGTTGAGCGACTGGACGCGGCAGCACAGTAATGGAATAGAGGCAGTTCTTGAGGGTCGAGATATTGCTTTCGGCGACATTACCCATGTACTTATGGATATTCGGGTTAATAGCACCGGCACATTTATTCTAAACCCAGATGCTTTGAACGACAGTTATAAGTTGTATCTGGAGCCTGAGCAGTTCAAACAATTCGACCAAGGAAAGGTTAACCTAGGCATTAACTTGTACCATCAAGGATCGCCCAACCCGTTCAGCGAGGCTCTTAATTTAGAGCTTTTTGTCGAAATCGATCAGGCTATTTACGCCGATCGATGGGTACGCATATTGATGCCCCTATCTGAATTTAAAGCTAATACCGATAAGGCGTCGAGCGGCGTTACACGTGAACTGCGAGATGTTCATAAAGCTAAAGTCAATGGTCTCCGAATTAATCCTGAGAATAGTCAAGGAAAGCAATTGAGGAATCTAATCGGTAGCGACTGGAGCGCTGACATACCAGAGACCTTTAAGCAGATGTCGATAAGCTTGCATCGTATTGAACTGCTTTCTATTGAGTAATTAGTTGTAACTATGTTTTATCTAGCTCTATATCTCTACTCAGATTTTTAAACAAATGATTTAGAAAGTCGGCTACTAATACTATTGTTTCAGTTGCTTAATTTTATTCGTCAGACAATCAGTATTGTGAATTTCTGCCAATTCATAATTCAACTCTCTATTGAGTCCGAATATGACTATACAGGCTCCGTTTGGGGGTTAAACCAAGATAGAGCATGATGTAAAGAGACGACCGAGCCAATTATGATCAGGGTCGGTGCTTTGACCTCTTGGTTTTTAATAATTGAGGGCATAGTATCTAACGTACCAGTATAGACGCGCTGATTATTTGTCGTTCCCTGCTCAATCAATGCTATTGGCATGTGCTTGCTGACACCATGCTCGACGAGTTTTTCACATATGTAAGGCAAGCCAACCAAGCCCATATAGATAACCACAGTTTGGTTTGGGTTTGCTAGCATCGGCCAATTTAGTTCCACGGTACCATTTTTTAGGTGACCTGTAACAAAGACGCAGGATTGAGCGTGATCTCTGTGTGTCAATGGTATACCGGCATAGGTGGCACAGCCGCTAGCTGCTGTGATTCCAGGCACGATTTGAAACGGCACGTCGGATTGGGCTAATAGCTCAATCTCTTCTCCGCCGCGACCAAATATGAATGGATCACCGCCCTTAAGCCTGACTACGCTCTTGCCTTGTTTGGCAAGATCTACCAACAATTGATTTATCTCTCCTTGAGGAACAGCGTGCTCGGCACGGCGTTTGCCGACGTATATACGGTCGGCATCGCGCCGGCATAAGTTAAGAATTTCTGGGCTTACTAAGCGGTCATAAAGTACTACGTCTGCTTGTTGCATAAGCCTTAGCGCTCGAAAGGTAAGTAGGTCAGGGTCGCCAGGGCCGGCACCTACCAGCCATACTTCCCCAGTACTGTTATCGGTTGTTGAGCTAGATTCAATAAGCTTTTCAAGTTGTTTTTCAGCGTCATCATTACGACCAGAAAAAAACAGTTCAGAAATTGGGCCTTGGACTACCTTTTCCCAAAACATGCGACGATCGCGCTCTTCTGGCAATGCTCGTTTAAGGGCATCTCTATAGCGGCCCATGGTAGCGGCGAGTCGGCCATAACTGGCGGGAATAAATGCTTCTAGTTTGGCGCGCAACATCCGCGCCAATACAGGGGCATCACCGCCGGTAGAGATGGCAATCAAGACTGGCGATCGATCGACGATCGACGGAGTAATGAAGCTGCATAGGGTAGGTTGGTCCACCACGTTAACCGGGATATTGATAGCTTGAGCCAGAGCCGATACATGTTTGTTTACCTCCGGCTCGCTGGTAGCTGCGGTGATTAAGCGATACCCAATAATATCGCTGTCTTCAAAACGTCGCGCCAAATGTTGTATCTGGTGGCCAAATTCAGCCTTGAGATCACTACAAATCTCCGGTGCGACTACGGTGATTTTTGCGCCTGCAGAAATCATCAGACGTATTTTTCTTAGTGCAACTGGGCCACCACCGACCATTAAGCACGGTTGATCTTTGAGGTCGACGAAAATAGGGTAATTTTGCATTCGGGTATTTTACCGCAGCTTGCAGCGTATGTGGCATTATCCTTGTCATGAATATTAAATTAGACCAGTCCAGCCTCGCAGACGATAGCCAAGCGGCAATGCGTGAGGCTATTAAAGACATAGCGGTAGGGCCCGATCGTGGGCGTGATATCTCTCGCGAACGAGCGGCATTGACAATGCGGGGAATACTCAATGGTGATATTGACGAGATACAGACAGCGGTATTTCTGATTGCACTGAGAATGAAGCGCGAATCGATAGACGAGTTTTTAGGTCTTTATGATGCGTTAACTAGCTCAGTTCAGTCTGCAACGGCTGATGTGGACGATCTGCTGGTGCTCGCCGACCCGTTTGACGGATATGTTCGAAATATTAGCATCACCCCATTTATGCCAGCTGTTCTCTCTGCATGTGGTCACAATGCTATTATTCATGGAGTCGAAACCGTTGGGCCGAAGCATGGAGTCACCGCACACAAAGTGTACAAAGCCGCCGGAATAGAGACTCAGTTGAATGCTCAAAATGTCGCTGACAATGTTGCTGGTATTGGCTGGGGTTATGTTGATCAAAGTTGCTACGCGCCGTCGTTATTCGCGCTACAAGATCTGCGAGATCGAATCGTGAAGAGAACCGCACTAACTACCTTAGAGCGTCTGTTGGTGCCTATTCGCGCTAAGCGAAACACACATCTGGTACTCGGTTATGTGCATAAAGCTTACCCAGCTATCTACGCGACAGTGGCGAAACAAGCCGGCTATAAAAGCGTGTTATTGTTGAAAGGTGTCGAAGGTGGCCTGGCGCCAGCGTTGAATAAGCCTTTGCGAAAATTCTTCTTTGACGGTGAGCTACCAAGTGACATTGATGCTGAAAAACAATTATTAGAATCGCAGACCATATTCAATTCCCCATCAGCCGCAATGTCGGCGGATCTTAGCGGGGGTGATTCTGCCAGTTTCGGTATTGAGCAATGCTTAGAAACCGGCTTGGGCGTCTTAAGTGGTGTAAAATCGATTGCACGTGATAGTCTTTGTCTTGCGACGGCGCAGATTTTGACCGATCATGAGTCAGGCTTAAGTCTGCATGAAGCTGTTAAGAAAGTGCAAGCGTGCCTAGACAATGGTTTGGCAAAAGAACGTTTTAACGCCCTAGTTAATAAATCTAATATGGCTTAATTCAATAATTAAGATTTATGACTACATGAGGTCTCTCTTAGATATTTTGTACCTTTTTACTTTATTTTATACGTTCTTGCCCCAGAACATTCGCTTACCAATTACCTAACCTGATAAATTACACCATGGCCAAGTCTAAACCCAGCATCGTCCAGCAACTCCCCGATACCCCACAAGTCAAAGAAGCGCTGGAATTCCTAACAAGTATTGTCGGCTCAGCTTGCCAATTTAAGGCCTCTGATATTCACATTCGGGCAGGTCATCAAATTATGATGCGTCTAGATGGCCGCATTCGCCAAGTGAAAGGCTCGCCTCAGATGAGCGACGAAATGATCGAACGTTTGATTTTTCCGCTAATGTCTAAGTATTATTTGAATAGGTTTCAAGAAGAGAATCAAGTCGATTTATCGCTAAGTGATAACTCGGCTAATCGTGTGCGGGTCAATATGTTCCGCCAGATGGGTCAGTTGGCGGTGGTGATGAGGGTAATTGAAAATCATATTCCTACCCCCGACGAGTTAGGTTTGCCGCAGCAAGTGAGAACTATCGCCAAGATGCGTCAGGGTTTGGTGATTTTTTCAGGAGCCACAGGTTCGGGTAAATCTACCTCAATGGCATCGTTAATCAATGAGATTAACAGAGATCGTTATCAGCATATTTTAACAATCGAAGATCCGGTTGAGTATATTTTTACCGAAGAGCGCTGTGTGATTTCTCAGCGTCAAGTCGGTATCGACGTGCCGGACTTTGCATTGGCAATGAAAGCGGCACTTAGAGAAGACCCAGATGTAATTCTGATGGGCGAAATGCGTGATCCAGAGACTATCGAAATTGCACTAACCGCGGCTGAAACAGGCCATTTAGTATTCAGCACTCTTCATGCTCCAAATTCAGCCGATGCGATCACACGTATGGTGTCTAGTTTTTCAGGCGAGGAGCAATCAACTATTCGGTCTAAGCTGGCTCATAATTTGCGAGCCATTGTGACCCAAAGACTCTTGCCGAAAAAAGAAGGCGGCGGCCGAACCGTTGCCTGCGAAGTGCTTAGCGTTACACCGCTTGCACGTGAACTTATTGAAGCGCCGCAACGGATTAAAGAAATCAAAGATTTAATTAAAGGCGGAGACAAAGTTGACGGTATGCTGCACTTTGATCAGCATCTAGAACAACTGGTTAAAGGAGAAGTTATCTCTGACGAGACTGCCTTAACCAATGCATCAAGTGCAACCGACTTGGCGCTGAAGTTGAAGGGTTTTTAGCGACCCAGAATGTTGATTTGAAAAAGAGCCGCGTTATGCGGCTCTTTTTATTTAGTTGTTCTATTAAATGAGATACCGTCATTGGGCAGCTAACCCTTCGGCTCGTTGGTAACGAAGGTATCAGGCAGGCGGGGTCTCGCTCAATGCATTACAGCGCTTCAACAAATTCAAGAATTTGGTCAACGTGCCCCTTAACCTTTACCTTGCGCACCTCGTGTACAAGTTTACCTTCGGTATCGAATACGAAGGTGCTTCGCTCGATACCAATATAGGTTTTGCCGTACATATTTTTTTCTTTCATTACGTCCATCGCCTTGCATAAAACCTCATCAGGATCTGAAATAAGATCAAAAGGGAATTCCTGCTTGTTGATGAAATTTTGATGCGTGCGAATGCTCTCGCGTGAGACGCCTAAGATCTCCGTGTTGGCCGCTTGGAAGGCCGTATATGCGTCGCGGAAGTTTTGGCCTTCGGTAGTGCATCCGGGTGTGTTGTCTTTCGGATAAAAATAAAGCACCAAATTTTTTCCCATTAACTGGCGAAGTTGCATAGCCTCGTTTTGGGTAGTTGCCACGGTAAGATCTGGAATAAGGTCGCCGATTTTAATTGTCATTTTTTTGTCTCGCGTTTGTCCCGAGTAAATCTCGAGTTAAGAGTCGATTAGTAAATTTGAAAGCGTGGGCTTAGTCAATCACCTGCCAGTTTAATTGATTAGCGTGAGCGCGAAGTTTATCGTCTGGTGTTACTGCGATTGGGGTGTCGACCAATTCGAGCAAAGGTAAGTCATTGATCGAGTCGCTGTAAAAGTAGCTGTCCTCAAATTTCTTGTCATGCTCTTCTAGCCAAGCGTTGAGCCGGGTTACTTTGCCCGCTTGATAGCATGGTGTGCCGGCTATCTTACCAGTGTAAGCACCATCAATAAATTCGGCTTGCGTGGCAAGTAGTGTGGTCACTCCTAGTCGCTCAGCTATTGGCGCGGTTACAAAATCGTTAGTTGCGGTGATAATTAAGATATCGTCACCAGCGTCACGATGCTTCTTTAGTAAGTGAGCCTTGCCGTTGACGATCATTGGTTCGATTACGGCGTCTAAAAAATCGGCTCGCCATGAGTGCAACTGTTCTAACGGGTGTTGTGTCAGAACTGAGAACTGGAATTCGCAGAACTGATAGATATCAAGCTCGCCTGCTAGGTACTGCTGATAAAAAAAATCTTGTTTGGATCTTTGCAGTTCAGCGTCTACAGCGCCAATCTCAGCTAGGTATATTCCCCAGCTATGGTCGCTGTCGCCATTTAAAAGTGTATTGTCGAGGTCAAATAGTGCTAACGCCACGGTTAACTCCAATGTTAATTAGTTAATGCACAAAGCCTGATGGTTTGATTATAATAGCTTTACGTTACGGTGTTTAGGCATTGCGGTAATTTTAGGCTTTTGAAGGTTAAGTGCCATGCAAAACCGGTCGTAAAGAGCTACGATGTTTTAACGCTTATGAATTTTGCTCCCTACGAGCTTTTTCGCATAAGATAAACTTAAAATACAGGCACTCAATTTTAGTATGCAAAACTTTGAACCCATATTTGCAAATGACGGTTATAGACCGAACGTTGGCATCATTATCTGCAACCATTTGGGGCAGGTGTTTTGGGCGCGACGCATCAACAAGGATGGCTGGCAATTCCCTCAAGGAGGGGTGAGTCGCAATGAGTCGTTAGTTGACGCAATGTACCGTGAGCTACACGAAGAGACTGGTTTAATTCAGTGCCAAGTGCGATTGGTGGCTCATACTAAGAAGTGGTTACACTATGATTTGCCGCAACGTTTACTGCGCAACCAGCGCCGGAGTGCTCAAGGCCCCGGCCGTCAACGCGTTAATTTCAAAGGTCAAAAACAGGTTTGGTTTTTGTTAGAACTGACTGAAGATGATTCGGTTGTCGATTTAAAGGCTGGCCCTGAAACGCCGGAATTTGATAGTTGGCGCTGGGTTGATACGCATCATGCGATTAATAATATTGTTGAGTTTAAACGTAGTGTTTATCAACAAGCCTTGTCTGAGCTTGGGCAATTTTTACCTACCAGTTAAGGAAAATCTTATCGATGAAAATTTCATTCAATACTAAGCCAATAGGCTTGGTACTAAGCCCATTGTTCGAATACTTTGTGTTTCTTTCGATGGTCTTGCTATGGGCAACCTTGCCTACAGTCGCCAGCGGTCAAGTTGGAAAGCAGCCGCTAAATCAGTTATCCAAGCAATCGGTCGCTGATGTAATTACTTCTCACGCAAAGCAAAATCGTTTTCCTAATACACTCACTTTTAAAGATCTTGAGGGTCAGCAAACTCAAGGACTTGTAGAATACACCTTTGATGAAAGCGTTCATCAAGATATGGCAGACGTATATTTGAAGTACCAGCCCGACTATGCCTGTTTTGTTGCGCTGGATGTTGAGACTGGCGCGATTCTGAATATCACTAGCTTTATTAAGTCTGATGAGCAATTCGACAACTTGGTAATGCGCTCTGACTACCCAGCCGCCTCGGTGTTTAAGATGGTAACGGCCGCTGCAGGGCTGGATCTAGGCAAAGTGTCACCGAGCACGGTGCTTCCGTTCAATGGTAAGTCGACCACCTTGTATAAAAGCCAAGTGCTGCGCCACAAGACTAACAAGTGGACACGAAACCCAACCCTGAAAGAGTCGTTCGCTAAGTCGATTAATACTGTGTTTGGTCGACTCGGAATATATCAATTGGGTGCTGAGAACTTGAGCCGCTATGCAACTCGTTTCGGTTTTGGACAGTCAATGGATACCGATTTCAATTTGCCAATGAGTACGGTCGGTCTGGATTTGTCAAATCAATGGCAGATTGCCGAAGCCGCCTCGGGTTACACCAAAGACATAACGCTGAGCCCGATTCATGCCGCTCAAATGGCCGCAATAGTCGCCAACGATGGCAAGATGGTAACTCCCTATATGGTGCAGTCGATTAGAGATGTTTCTGGAAATGAAATATATAAAGCTCTGGAAGAGACAAAGCCGGAGCTAGTAATTAGTCAAGAATCGGCTAAGGCGCTGCGCAGTTTGATGACCGAAACCACCCGGATTGGTTCGGCTAGAAAGTCGTTTCAGGGGCTCAATCGCTACAAGGTCTATCGCAATATGGAGATAGGTGGCAAAACCGGATCTTTAACTGGCTATTCACCAAAAGGGCGTCACGATTGGTTTGTCGGTTATGCTGAGAAGAACGGGCGTAAAGTCGCCTATGCCTCGTTGATTATCAACAAGGAGAAATGGTATGTGCGCAGTGCCTATGTAGCGCGTCAATTTATCTACCACTATTTCACTGACCAAGCTGAAAAAGATTCTATAGCGGCCGCTGCTGAATAGTAATTTAAATATAAATAGACGCGATGGTTAACTCACTAATCAAATCTCAATTTGTAGTACCCGCCTTAGCTTTCGCACATGGAGTGCTGCTGACGGCTGCGTTTATTATGTTTTTGATGTCAAATTATGAAGATCAACTATACGATCGACTGTTACAGGAATTTACCCAACCAGAGATGTCGCAACAAGATATTGTGTTGAAACTGCTCAGTGACACTCACTATTTACTCAAGCCTCGTCAAAAGTTGTTTGCCGGAGGTGAATTCAATAATGTCAGAGATAAGTTTCTTCGGTCATCTGACATTCAGCTCATCGATGCGCATGGAGATTGCGGTAGTTATTCTCACGTTCTGGCACGTCTATTGCAGAGAGCGGGCTTAGACGTGCGTTTGGCGCAGATGAAATGTGGTACTCAGTGGGGCTGTCATATTTTGATAGAGGCAAACGTTGACGGTCGGTTTGTAAGTCTGGATGCCCTGTATAACCTCGCTTTTTTTCGACCTGACGGTCGCTTAGCTAGTATTGATGAGATTGGTCGAAACTGGGGCGACTATAAGAGCCAAACCCCTGAAGGCTACCCATCTTTTTACGCCTATGAAGATGTTAGATACACGAATTGGGAGAAAATCCCAGTTCTAATGCCAGCCGCAAAGGGAGTATTGGCACTGCTTTTGGGTGGTGATATCGAGACCCTCTCGATTCGCTCGTGGGTGCTTAATGTGTACAAGGCTTATATGCACATTATTCTATTCGGGTATGCGCTTTTAGCCATATTTAGTGGCTACACGGTGCTAGTTCGCAATAAACCCTAGCGTTAACACTTAGTGTATTTCCCGTTCTATCACAGGCGAGCGACCATTTGATTTAGTAGCTCGAGATGTCGATTATAATCTGCGTGTTTGACTAAATTCTTGTCAGTTTTAAAAATCTTTGAAACCATTTCTTCACATTTGGCATCTTAACACCATTAGACACGTTCATTTACGGCTTGCCGATGAGTAAAGATCATCAAGCTATAGGGAAGGAAATTATTTTGAAAGCAACACGGTTCTTCATCAGAAACCCGGCGATAACAACGGCAATGATTTTTTTGTTGATCTTATTGGGCTTGGTGTCAATTCAGAAGCTTCCGATTCAATTATTGCCAAGCATCGCTCGACCAGTGATGGCGGTACAGGTTTCTTGGAGGGCCGCTAGCCCGCGAGAAATCGAAAGCGAAATCGTGGAGCCGATTGAACGTGAGTTGCGTGGGATTGACGGCATGACCAAATTGCAGTCGTTCTCTAATAATGCAAACGCTTGGGTTAATATGGAATTCGCTCTTGGCACCGACATGGATCGTACTTTTACCGAAGTGTCTAGTCGAATGCAGCGGGTGCGGGGTTTGCCGGCCGATGCAGATCGTCCACAAATTCGCCGAAATGGCGGAGGTGGCTCGGCTGAATCGTTGATCTTTATCTTTATACAGCATGCAAAAGACTCGATTATCCCAATCAATGAATTGCATGATTTTGTCGAGAAAAACGTCGCTCCCGAATTCGAAAATATTCAAGGTGTTGGCAGTGTTGATGTCAATCGAAACTCGGGCGAGCGGGTAGTGAGTATTGAGTTCGACCCTTTTATTGCCGCTCAGCTGGGGATTTCAATCGAGACGATTGCCCAAAACATTAATCGCTCTAATGATGTCAGTGGAGGAAAAGTTGAAGTCGGGCGGCGAGATTTCACCTTGCGATTCGAGGGGCGTTATGCGGCCGACCAGCTCTCTGAGACTATTCTGGCGTGGCGTGACGGGGCTCCTGTGAAACTCGGGGATGTGGCGACCATTAACGTGACTGAGGATGATGCACAAGGCGTCACCTATCAAAATGGCGAACGAGCGATCGGCATGCGCGTGATCCGGCAGCCGGGAGGAAATACCCTTGCGGCGATTGATCAAGTTCTTGAGCGTATGAACAAATTGAATCAAACGCTTCCGGGTCAGTATGGAATAACCTTAGAAAAAAGTTTTGACCCGTCGGTTTTTATTCGACGAGCGATTGCGCTTTTAAGTGAGAACATGGGCATTGGCGTGCTTTTAGCGGTCGGCTCACTTTGGTGGTTTGTGCGCAGATTGAAAGCGACTTTGCTGATAGCCGCGGCGATACCGATAAGTCTATTTGCAACTTTCATTGTGCTCAATCTATTTGGTAGAAGCATCAATGTGATCTCTCTTGCTGGGTTAGCGTTCGCAACCGGCATGGTGTTAGATGCGGCCATCGTAATGATGGAACACTATGTTCGACAGATCGAAAAAGGAATCGAGGCCAGTAAAGCGGCACTTAATTCAGTGAAAAGTGTTGGTGGGGCGCTGCTGGCATCAACCTTAACCACCATTGTGATCTTTGTGCCTATTGTCTTTTTCGAGGATGTCGAAGGTCAATTATTTGCTGACCTTGCCTTGACCATTGCTATTGCCGTGGCATTTAGTTTTCTTGTCGCGGTGCTGGTATTGCCGGCCGCAGCAGCCTACCTCCTAAAGAATCCGTCGACCAATAGACAAACAAATACTTATCTATTAGACCGTATCGTTGACAAGTTAATGAATTTCACAGATTCACCGATGAAAAGACATTCTTGGATAGCGGGTCTAACCGTTATACCGTTGCTCCTCGGGTGGCTACTCTGGCCTCAACTAAATTACTTGCCACCGGTGAAACGTGATGCCGTTGATGCGTTTATTTCTTTTCCGAGCGGCGCCAGCACCGAGGTGATTCGAACCGAATTTGCAGAGGTAGTTGTTGAACGGTTGGGGCCTTATATGCGAGGTGAGAAGGAGCCCGCACTAAAGAACTACTATCTATTTACCGGTCCGTGGGGCGGTAATGTCGGCATCCGTGTTGAAGACCAATCGCGGGTTGACGAAATGGTCGCTATTACTAATAAAGAAATACTCTCCGGTTTTCCAGATACACAAGCGTTCGCACAGCAAGGCTCGCTATTTGGTCGTTTCGGCGGTGGAGCCAGTATTAGCATTGACCTTCAGTCATCTGACTACGAGGCGCTTAGTGAGTCAGCCCTTGATGTGGCCGATTTAGTGAGGGAGGCAATGCCCAATGGCCGTGTGAATTTGAACCCAGACCCACAAATTGTGACGCCCGAACTGCGCTTAATCCCTGATGATAGACGCTTAGCCGAAGTCGGTTTGACTCGAGAGTCACTATCGAGAACTCTACGCGCGTTGGGTGATGGTTTATGGTTGGGCGAATTCTTTCATAAAGACTCTCGCTTAGATATTTTGCTCAGAGCCAAAGACTGGACGACGCCCGAGCAGCTGTACTCTATACCAGTGGTAACGCCATCGGGAGCGATAATTTCGTTTGGCGATTTGGCACGAATTGAACGCGGGGTCGGGCCAAACCAAATCTTTAGGTTAGATAATGCGAGAACTATTTCGTTGAATATTTCCGCGCCGCCTGGGGTTGCACTTGGCGAGACGATGTCGCTATTAACTAATCTAGAAGACCAGATTCGCTCAATGAGCCCAAGCGATATCTCGATTTCCTACGGTGGTGACGCTGATTCGCTAAGTCGAGCAATTAGTAATTTGAAAGGCAATTTTCTACTAGCCATTATTTTATTATTCTTGGTAATGGCCGCTCTGTTTAAGTCCCCAACTGACGCGGCTCTGGTGATGATCTCATTACCAATGGCCGCCGTCGGAGGTGTGCTTGCGGTACGCTTGCTTGACTTGATAACGCCGACCCCGCTAGATCTCTTGGGAATGATCGGTTTTATAATTTTGCTTGGCTTAGTGGTCAATAACGCCATCTTACTCGTTGCTGAGACTCGCCAAGCTGAGCGAGTTGGCTTGTCTAAAGGTGATGCTGTTCGGCAGGCTTTGCAGACACGTCTACGCCCAATTTTGATGTCTACGCTTACCTCGCTAATGGGCATGCTACCTCTAGTGATCGCACCCGGGGCTGGCAGTGCGATATATAAGGGGCTTGCCACCGTTATCGTCGGCGGCATGGCAATTTCGACATTATTTACATTAATTTTATTACCCTGTTTATTGCGTCTAGAGCGAATTCGTTTTTCTAGTTTTACACCTGTACGTGGTGCACTTGAAGGAAGCCATCAACATGATTGAACAAACCACCGAAGTAAATGATTTGATAACAGAAAGCTCAGAACTTGACGCTTCCGATGTGATCCAGAATAGTCGATTCAGGAGGCTCGGAATTGGCCTTACGCTATCTGCTTTTGCTGCAATTGCTATCTATTATATTGGCGTTAGTGGTGGCAGTGCAGACACGCCTAGTGCCGCTTCGGGCCCGCCGCCTGCGCCGGTGGTGATTGCTGAGGTGATTAAAATGACAATGACACCCCATACGGTATTGCCGGGCACCGTGATAAGCACACGTGATTCGGTGATTGCTTCGGAAGCGACAGGCAAAGTTTTATCAGTTGCGTTAGTCGGCGATATTGTTAATCAAGGCGACGTATTAGCGCAGATTGACCCTGAAAACGCTAAGCAGTCTGTGGCACAACGCAAAGCGGCCGTTGCGCGTCTGAGTAGCCTATATCAATATCATAAAGGCTATTTCGCGCGGGTGAATAGTGAAGACAGTAGGCTGGGGATGTCCGCAATCGGTATCGCCGAGCTTCGTTCGAATATGGAAACGGCTAAGGCCGACATGCAGAGCGCACAAATAGCCTTAGAATCGGCCGAACTAGATCTCAATCGTACATCTATTAAAGCGCCCTTTGCCGGAAGGGTCGTTAGTCAGTCGATACAGGTCGGTGAATATGCACAGATTGGCAGTTCGGTTGTCCGTTTGGTCGACACCATAAATTTGGAAATTAGTGCTCGTGTGCCGGCGGCGTTGGTTCAACCGTTAGCACCAGGCAGTTTATTAGACATCGTCGGTATGGGTAAGTCTATCAAAGCACCATTGAGGGCTCTAGTGCCTGTTGGCGATGCGGTCAGCCGTACCATGGAATTGCGCGTTGGGCTGGTAGACTCAGGTTTACTGGTCGGTTCGGGTGTACGTGTAAGTCTGCCAAGTGCGCAGGCAAAAGAAGTGGTAGCGATACCCCGAGACGCGATTATTTTGAAGACTAACGCGCAGTATGTTTTTGTCGTGGATCAAAGCGGTATCGCTAGTAGGCGGGATATAGAATTAGGCTTTGCCGACGGTCAAATGATTGAAGCGATTGGCAATGTAACGGTCGGCGATACGGTTATTATTCGCGGCGGGGAGCGTCTTCGTGATGGCCAGCTGGTGTCTTGGGAGGGTGCTCAGTTAGCCGATTCGTTGGCTGTATCGGTGTTGCAATAAAACACAGGCTAGCGAACAGAGTAAGGGCATTCGCACTACGAATGCTGCAATGCCCTAAATCTCTAGACAAAGATATTAGCCACGAATTTTTTCTATCAACGAGGTCGTAGAGCGCTCGAATTTAAAATCGAGCGAGTGCACTTGACCACCATTGGCGATGACTTCGTCGCCACCAACTATATCAGCTACCTTCCAGTCGCCACCCTTAACCAGATGGTCTGGCAAAATAGTCTCGATTATATTCAGTGGTGTGTCTTCATCGAAACTAACCACCGCATCGACGCACTCTAGACTTGCTAGTACCGCCATTCGGTCGTCAAGGACATTGATTGGCCGGTCACTGCCTTTATCTTGCCTTTTTACCGAGTTGTCTGTATTGACGCCAACAACCAGCGAAGCGCCGATGTTACGCGCTTGCTCTAGGTAGGTCGCATGGCCACGGTGAAGTATATCGAAGCAGCCGTTAGTGAAGACCAAGGGTTTGGGCAGGGTAGAGATTTTCGCTCGAATTTGAGCTAAATCACTTTCGGGAGAAATTACCTTTGCTTGTGAATTAAGAGTTTTTTTACTCGACATTGGCTGCTTCGACATGTTTTAGTTGCTCTCTTGGTACTCAAATACTTTGACTACTCGCTTAACGCCACGAACTGTTTGGGTATGCTCGGTTGCTTTATCAGCTTCGGCTCGAGTTACGATACCCATCAGGTAAACACTGCCTCGAGTCGTAACTACCTTAACTCGATTAGCCTTAAGACCGGTTTTTAGTAGCAAGCGAGTTTTTACTCTGCTGGTAATTAACGCGTCATTAGTACGAGCCCAAAGTCTGGTTTTACCCGTGATGGTGGTTTCATCTACAACTTGCCTTACACCCTGAATAGAGCTTAATTTTTCAATCAATGTGGGCTTGAGCGTCTCGCTGTCAATTTCTCCGGTTAGCAGTAGTATGCCATTCCACGACTGTGTTTTTACATGTGCCGCTTTACGAATTTCAGGGCTTGAAAGCAAAATGTTGCGCGCCGTGACCTCAATCGCGCCATCATCAATGTATTCACCGACAGTTCGGCGATCATGAATGATGTCGACGGTAGCGATGGCCGCGCTAGCCACAATTGCTGTAACGCAACCGCTGAACGCGATTGCCGCGGTAAGGCTAACAATCGATGTTTTAATAATTGAGGCGAAAGACTTGCTCATATTGGCTCCAGACTCGCACCCAATGATTGGGCAGAGTAGCTGTGTAGTTGTTTGCGTGACTTACTTTGCGTGCATTAATAAGTGCCTGCTAATCTAGGATATAGCTGTCAATCAACTCGCAAATACAGTGAATAACTAGGCCGTGTACTTCCTGAATGCGGGCAGTGACATCACCCTTGACAATTAGGTTGATATCATCGCTAGCTAGGTAGTCGCTCAATTTTCCGCCATTTTTACCGTTCAGTGCAATGACCGTGACCGATTTGTCATGTGCAACTTCAACCGCTTTGATTATGTTTGCTGAATTACCCGAAGTCGTAATCACCATTAAGCAGTCGCCGGGCCGCCCAAGTGCGCTTACTTGCTTGGAAAATACTTCGCTAAAATCATAATCATTGCCAATCGAGGTTAGGGTCGAGCCATCGGCCGTCAGTGTAATGCCGGGTAGCTCTCGCCGTTCACGCTTGTAGCGGTTTAGCAATTCTGATGACAGGTGCTGAGCATCCGCCGCAGAACCACCATTGCCGCAGATTAATAGTTTACCTCCGGCTTCAAAGCTTGCATAAAGTGCCTTAGCAATGGCCTCAATTTGTGGTTCTAAAAATTGGTTATCAAGAATGCTGGCAGCACTGGCTTTGAAGTGTTCTGAGATAGTAGACATAGTTTTTATTCTGAGCGGCGTTAAAATGCGTTAGCTATCCACTCGTAATCGGGGTTGTTGAGGTTTCCGTTAATACAAAGTATATCAAAACGACAGGCGCAGTCGGTTCTTTTAGTCTTTACTAAGTAAAATTCGGCGGCGCGACGAAGTTTGGCTTGCTTGTAGCGGTCGATGCTTTCCAGCGCACCCCCATATTTATTTGATGAGCGATAGCGAACTTCGATGAAAACCAAGTAACTCTGGTCCCACATGATCAAATCTATCTCGCCGTAGCGGCAATTGAAATTGCGTTGCTCGAGCTTGAATTTGCGATCAAGTAGATAGTTAAGTGCTAAGTCTTCAGCGCGATCCCCTGAGGTCATCTTGCTGGTTTTTCGGGTCTTCAACTGGGGCCCTTTTTCGAGAGCTTCTTTGTTGATCCCAAGTCTGTGAATTATAGTTCGAATCATTGTAAGTTCCGTTTACATTTTGACTGTTCAATATGCCTCCATTAGGCGTCTGCAAGGGGGCTAAGTCAAGACCTAGGGTTTCAATCGGCACAACTTCACCTTGTTCATAGGTTGCCCACACCGGTTGATAAATAGTCTCTCCAGCGGCGTTAATACTCACTTGACCGGTATTGCCGTTGATTGCGAACTCACTATTCTGACGCAACTTCTGGTAGCTCGAAGCAACCCGATAAGCGTCGGTGCCGAGGGCAAATAGCATGTTTAGCTGACCTGCGTAAGGCGCTACTTCAGCTGATTTTAAAACCCACGGCATTACCGGGAAACGGGTGCCATCGAGATCAATATTGTTAACACTGTCTTGCAGGCCATTGAATATCGCTGAGGTTGAATAAACCGGAATGTTAGAGCCACTAAAGAAATTAACTTGTGGCAGAATCAAGCGGCCTGTTTCGGTGTTTGCGATCATTAAAATGAAGTCGATATCTGAGCGTTGATAGGCGGTGAATTCTGGTTTGAAGCCGAGAGTGTCACTTATCTGTCTATGCCGGTACTCGCTCTGATTAACATCGAATAGCTGTTTAAGCTCAACGCTATGGTCGTATTGCCTTGGCGAATAAGTAACCGTGTCGCTAATCTTGCCGCCCAAGTTACGCCATTTTTGGCTAAATGCGGCGACCGTACGATGGCTGGCGTCAGTTTCTGTTACTAATAATGCAGCACTAAGGTGGCCATCTTTCCACGCCCGCTCAGCTACGCGAGCGCCTTCCATTTCTGGGCTCATGCTAAATCGAGAGGTCGATGGGTTCAACGGTGTATCACCGCCTAGTAGTAGTGTCGATGAGCCGTTGCCTGCATAGCTGCTTATTTGATTTGCGTAGTCTTTGCCCAGTGGGCCAATAATGAAATCGGCGCCAGATTGGATAGCGGCGGCGTAATACTGAGTGCTCAGGGTCGGGTTGTCGCCGATATCATAATATCGCAGCAGTGGCCGATACAGCGAGCGATTAGCATTATGCTGGTAGTCGATACCGTCCTTTACGGCTTGCGCGGCAAGATTGAACTTTGAGCTGATCGGCAATAATACCGCAATCGAGCGAGGTGAGTCGTTGTTCCATATCTGATCCAACGTTTGCTTTCTAAGGTTTTCGGGTTCCTCTCGCCATTGAGTGAACTGTTGAGGTAGCTCTGGTATCGGTGCTAACGCCGATGTTAGGCTTTGCTCAACTCTGTTTCTCACCAGCATATTTTGCGTGCTATCAAAAATTATTTGCCGACGGGCAATCGGTAAAGCACTGATTACTTGCCAAATATAGCGAGTGGTTTCGCTACGAGTACTGCCAACCAGTGAACGTTCACGTTTAATCAGTGCGGCGATAGCTGAATCATAATCGCCGAGAGTCTGAAAGCTAAATGATCCGAGTAGAAGGGCGTCTACCTGTTGAATGCTTAGTTTTACTTGCTCGGGAATCGTCGGTAGTGGCTCAGCGTCGTCGACTAAACCAGAGCCGTCGATTGCACCAGAGCCATCAATTGTACCAAAATCGCCGATTAACTCAGCGTCGTCGACTATCTCGATGTCTGGTAGCCGGTCCCATAATGGCTTTAACAGCGAGATTGTTTGCACGTGCTGACCTTTCGAGTACGCAACATAGGCCTTAATGATCGTTAGCCTGTCGGCTTGTACGGTATCTAGCGAATCATAATAAAGTTCGTCAGCGGCGAGTTCCGCTGCCTCGAAGTCTTGTGCTTGAATGTAGTATTCGGCCGCGCTTAGTATTGAATTAACTTGCGCGTAGCGGCTATCTTGACGTTGCGCCTGTTGGCTGTAATATTCGGCTCGACTGACATTAAGCTCTTCGGCTTGCAGGGCCTTATCATCAAAGCGGTTTTCCGATAGCGTGCTTAGATCGTCGTCTAGTGAGCCATCAACTTCTGTTGTTATCGGCTGCGTGACCACTATGTCCCTAGCTTCTACCGCGACCGGAGGCCGTGTCGGTGCTGAGGCGCAGCTGGCGAGCAGAGCGGCCCCAATTACGATGCTGGGTAGTTTCATACGGCTATTTAATTGTGGATGCATTTTGCGAGTATTCCGATTATTCTGGTCAGCCTATTTATATCCAGCGAAGTATACCGAGTGAGCGACCCTTTTAGCAAAGACAGGCAAACAGTTAGTAGTGACAGCCAAGCCTCAAATTCAAATGAATTAGGGCAGTTAATGGTGGTCGCAACGCCGATCGGCAACTTAGGCGATATTAGCCACCGAGCCTTGAAGGTGTTGGGTTCAGTAGACTTTATACTGGCTGAAGATACTCGGCATAGTAAACGATTGTTAAATCACTATGGTATTGGCAGTAAATTACGTTCTTGTCACGAACACAACGAAGAATCTCAAATTGAGTGGGTTAAATCTCAATTAGACCAAGGTTTAGACCTCGCCTTGATCAGTGATGCGGGCACACCATTGATTAGTGATCCAGGATTTGTGCTGGTTCGTGCATTAAGGCAGCAGGGATATTCAATTGTTGCAGTGCCCGGGCCGAGTTCGATTATCGCGGCTTTATCGATTGCCGGATTACCCACTGATGGCTTTGTTTACGATGGTTTTTTGCCGTCCAAGAGCGGTGCCCGGCAAACCGCACTTGCCGTCTACGCAAATCAGCACCGCACTGTGGTTTTACTTGAGTCATCTCACCGAATCAAAGCTTGCCTTGCTGACGTGGTCGAGGTGCTGGGTGGTGAGCGGCAAATAGTCGTTGCTAGGGAGCTAACCAAGCGTTTTGAGACGGTATTAGCCGGCAGCGCTGAGACTATATTGGCAACGTTTATGCAGGACGATGATCAGTCGCGTGGGGAGTTTGTTTTGATGCTGGCCGGGGTCGAACCCGTAGCGAGTAGTGACGCCGATGTAATCGCTATTTTAAAGGTACTACTTGTTGATTTGCCCGTTAAACAGGCGGCAGGTATCGCTGCCAAGCTAAGTGGCAAGCGTAAAAACGAAGTGTACGACTTGGCTCTTACGGTCAAAGCTGATTTAGCCATCTAGATAGATAATAATGAGACACTTTTTTCTGCTATTACTTTTTTTCTGTTACATCGGTGACTTGAATGCCCAGTCGTCGGTGTTAGAAAACCTAACACTGAGTGACGCTGATTCTGTGTTAGTCGTAACTGACAGTGGTGCCCGTGTGTTTGCCTGGCAAGCCAGAAAACCGCTTATCCCAGCCTCGGTTACTAAGCTAGCGACCGCTTATTTGGCGATCGATAAGTGGGGCTTGGAGCACCGATTTCATACTGATTTTTTTATTCAGGCGGAGACTCTTTTGGTCAAGGGTTATGGCGACCCATTTTTAGTATCTGAAGAGATCGATGTTTTAGCGGACGCATTGAAAGCCGCTTTGCAGGCGCGTGGTATCACCGAACTAACTGATCTTTATGTTGATAATAGCTATTTCAGCTTCGCATCGGTGCCGGGAAGAAGCAAGGTGGCGGATCCGTACAATGCGCCAGTGTCGGCTGTGTCGGCAAATTTTAACACCGCCAAGTTGAGTAACGAAAATGGTGTGATATCGAGCGCTGAGGCTCAGACACCGTTGACCAATACCGCAAAAAAAATGGCCTACAGCCTTACAAAATCGGTAGATAGAGTTAATTTAGTAGACAGTGATAACGCCCAATCGAACTTCGCTGAGTTGTTACTCGCTAAGCTGGGGATGGTTAGTACGGCTATCACAATCAATAAAACCTTAGATGGAAGAGAAACGTTGCTTTATCGGCACCTTAATACCCACAGCTTGGCCGATGTGCTGCGCGGCAGCTTAGAGTTCTCAAATAATTTTATTGCTAATCAGGTTTTTTTAAAGCTTGCTGATAATGCTACGACAGATAAGGTATCGTTTGATCTTAGCCGCGATTATGCAAACACCGCTTTGGCGGTTCGCTTCGGTTGGCGGCATCATAGTATTAATGAAGGCTCCGGTTTGTCTCGTAAGAATCGGCTGAGCGCTGAGCAGATTAACGATTTGCTCAAGGCTTTACAGCCGAACAAAGTTTTATTTAAGAAGATTAAGGTCAGCTCTAAAGCTGTCTCGGTCTATGCTAAAACGGGCACTCTCAACGGGGTTCGCAGCTATGCTGGCTATATTGAGTTGCCGCCAACGACATCACAACAGAGTGTTAGAAAGTACCGCTTTGTATTTAATTTTAATCGAGCTGTCGGCTACCGTTATCGAGACCAAGTGCTTGAGAAACTAATTGCCGATTTAGAACGCCTTTAGGCAGGATTAGTTATGAGAGGTGCTCGTCGCGGCTCTGGAGATGCCACAGATTTAGATAATGTAGATTGGTCTAGCTTAAAGAAGTTAATCCCATTCATGACTGAGTTTAAGGGCCGAATAGGCTTGGCTTTGTTGTGTTTGGTCGGCGCCAAAATAGCCAGTGTCGGCTTGCCGTTTATTCTTAAGCATATCGTTGATCAATTAAATGGTGACGTAACAGAGCCATCGCAAGTGTTGCTTATAGTGCCGATAGCCTTGTTAGTGGCGTATGGTGTAGTGCGTTTTGCAAATGTGCTGTTTGGCGAATTGCGTGACACTATCTTTGGCCGAGTTACCGAGCGCGCAATGCGTCGCGTAGGCCATAGAGTTTTTCAACATTTACATTCGCTCGATTTAGCCTACCACTTAAATCGTCGAACCGGTGGCGTCTCAAGGGATATAGAGCGGGGTGTTAACGGCATCAGTTTTTTGATGCGTTTTATGATCTTCAATATTGTCCCTACCTTTGTCGAAATTGGCATGATCATGGTGCTGCTATTTTGGAACTACTCCGCTTGGTACGCTGTGATTGTACTGGTGTCGGTGGTGGCCTACGTCGGCTTTTCGGTGATTGCCACCGAATGGCGTACTGACACTATTCGGCAGATGAATAAGGCCGAGAGTAAGTCTAGTACGCGCTCGGTCGACAGCTTGTTGAACTTTGAAACGGTCAAATATTTCAATAATGAGGCTTATGAGGCCGATCGCTATGATGAGAATCTAGCCGATTGGGAAGCGGCGAGACGCAAGAATCGACTCACCTTGTTCGGCCTAAATGGTGGGCAATCTTTGATTATATCTGCGGCCGCGACCGCGTCGATGGTGCTGGCGGCTTACCACGTCAGCCAAGGTATTATGACCATCGGTGATTTTGTATTAATTAACGCATTGATGATGCAGATATTTGTGCCGCTTAATTTTCTTGGTTTTGTTTATCGAGAAATGAAGGGCTCTATGGCCAATATTGATGCCATGTTTGCCTTATTAAAAGTGGAGTCATCGGTTCAGGATGTAGCTAATGCGCCAACAATGTCAGTGGACAATGGTGCGATAGAATTTAATGATGTGAGTTTTGCCTATCACCCCGATCGTCCGATTCTTAAGGGCGTTAGTTTTAAAGTCGCGCCGAAACAAAAAGTAGCGATCGTTGGTAATAGCGGCTCAGGTAAGTCGACCATTATGAAGTTATTGTTTCGCTTTTACGATGTTAGCTCGGGCAACATCGTTATCGACGGCCAAGATAGCTCGATGGTATCGCAAAAAAGTTTGCGCCAGGCCATCAGCGTGGTGCCGCAAGACACAGTGTTGTTTAACGCGAGTATTTTTGAAAACATTCAATACGGCAATGTCGATGCTAGTGAAGAGCAGGTGTGGGCGGCGATTAGTATGGCGTATCTTGACGACTTCATTAAGCAGCTACCGGAGGGTGCGGAAACTCAAGTTGGCGAGCGAGGCTTAAAGCTCTCTGGCGGTGAGAAGCAACGAGTCGCGATTGCTCGAGCAATTTTGAAGCAACCTAAGATAATGATCTTTGATGAAGCTACCTCATCGCTTGACAGTCGTGCAGAGCAACGCATCTTACAGGCCATGGAGCGTGTTCGCGGAGACTACACGAGTGTTGTTATCGCTCATCGTTTATCGACAATTGTCGACTCCGATCTGATATTGGTGCTCGAAAAAGGGCAAATTGCCGAGCAGGGCACGCACGCTCAGTTACTCGCGTTAAATGGATTGTATGCCAGCGCCTGGCAACTGCAGAACTCGGATTAGCTGAGTTTCATAGAGTATGGCTTGCCACACTCTACTGATCGTGGCAGGCCGCACTCTATTGATCGTGGCAGGCCACTAAGACCGTTGACCGTTTTTCGGGCTGCTTTTGGCCTCGCAAGTTATTCGTGGTCTGGTATCCTTGGTTGTAGCTGAATGTTGCTGAAAAAATCAACGTTCATAACCTAAAAAATAATCAAGGCTAAAAACCATGACCAGCACATCAAAGCTAATGTATTCATTGATTAAGCCAGCGCTGTTCGCGCTCGACCCAGAACGAGCTCACGACTTAACTTTATCGAAACTTGCCTATGCCTCAAAAAAACCTTTTTTGACAGCGCAAATCAATCGTTTTTTTGGTCGCAATGTTGTTGATCTACCCGTGATCTGCATGGGCATTGATTTTCGTCATCCGATAGGCTTGGCGGCAGGCTTGGATAAAGAAGCGGTCGCGTTGCCTGCGTTTTCAGCAATGGGTTTTAGTGGTGTTGAGATGGGTACGGTAACACCCAAGCCTCAGCCTGGTAACCCTAAGCCTCGAATGTTTCGCTTAGTAGAGGACCAAGCTTTAATAAATCGAATGGGTTTTAATAGTGGCGGTGTCGATGCATTTTTAGAAAATCTTAAAAAGACTGAGAGTACCGCGGTTGCTGGAATTAATATTGGTAAAAATGCTGAGACGGCGATTGAAGATGCTCATTTTGACTACGTTTCTGCTATGCAAAGAGTTTATTCGCAAGCCGATTATATAACCGTTAATATTTCGTCACCGAATACTAAGTCGCTTCGAGAGCTGCAAAACGAATCGTTCTTAGATGACTTGCTGGCAAAAATTAAAGTCGCGCAGAAAAAATGCCAAACGGTTCATAAGCGTTATGTGCCTATTGCCTTGAAGGTGGCGCCTGATCTCGACGAAGACGAAATCGAAACGATTGCAGAGCTCGTAATTTCTCATCAATTTGATGCTCTAATTGCGACCAATACAACGGTGGCAAGGCCTGACAGCTTGAAAAGCAGTCATGCTCAGGAGGCCGGCGGTTTAAGTGGTGCGCCGGTCAAAGAGATGTCGACTGAGTGTATTCGTCAGTTTTATCGCCTACTAAAGGGTCGAGTGCAAATTATTGGCGTTGGTGGTATTAAAGATGCAGACGACGCCTGGGATAAAATGGTCGCAGGTGCTGACTATTTACAAATTTACAGTCAATTTATTTATCAAGGCCCTAGCATGATTGGCGAAATTGTTGACGGCCTGAAGGCTAAGGCAAAGTCACATGGTTTTGATGACCTACCAGCCGCATTAGAGTCATTACGAAGCAAATAGCCGTTTTATTGCTGATTTCTATTGTTTGAGGCCTTTGCTAAACGTCATGAATTTGAGTAGACTTGCGCTCGAGTCAACTGGGCAGTCGCCGCTTCGCAAGAAGGGGAGGAAAGTCCGGGCTCCGAAGAGCAGAGTGCCAGATAACGTCTGGGCGGCGTGAGCCGACGGCAAGTGCAGCAGAAAGATACCGCTTTCTTCTTTTTAAAAGAACGCTGAAGATCAGGGCATAGCAGGCTTCGTGCCCGCTAAGCCCGAATTTAAGCGGTTTAAGCTTCAAATTCGTTTGAAACTTAAAGGTTAGTAAGGGTGAAATGGTGCGGTAAGAGCGCACCGCGTTAGTGGTAACACGAGCGGCAAGGTAAACCCCACTCGGAGCAAGACCAAATAGGTGTTCGTTCTTTGAGCTTCGGCTTGAGGTTAAGGCGTGGCTCGCGTTGAACACGGGTAGGTTGCTTGAGGCATGCAGCGATGTATGTCCTAGATGAATGACTGTCCTTGACAGGACCCGGCTTATAGGTTGACTCATTTTTTACGTGATGGTTCCGAGCTTTGTGTTAACAAGCTCGTGAACTGGATCGTTTCCAATTAGTGGGCGATAGACCCCACAGATGCGAACTTATCGTCAATTTACTGTTATTATTTACAGTATTTGGTGGCCTGAAGTTATTATTAGTTGTATGCTCTAAAGGCTTCGCATTACCGAAACATAATATTCTGCTCATTTATGGGTCTGATCGAAATTGATTGTTTATTAAACGCCTATTAAATAATCTGTTGCAGTTTAAAGTTAAAGTGATACTTTAAATAGCGAGCTTAAGTCACATGGATATGTGCGCTAACTTACTGAAAGAAAAAGGTTTTCTCGTCAATTAGTCCTTGACTCGACACTGGCTGTCATAGATAGTGGCGAAATGTGGGTAATTGTGGGAATTAGGGGTAATTCTCCCCAAGCTTCTACAATTACATATCAAATACTAATAAACAGTGAACTAAAAGAGTCGTGGCGAGAGGCAGTAACCATATAAGTCTGGACGCGAAGGGGCGGATGTCAATTCCGACCAAGCTTCGTAATGCCCTTTGTGGCGAGTCAGGCAATGATTTGGTGGTTACTATTAGTCCGAGCGACCATTGTTTGTTGTTGTACAAATTAGAAGATTGGGATGTGGTTGAGCAAAAGCTGACCTCGTTACCAACTTTAAATGCTCAGGTTCGTCAATTGAAGCGTGTGTTGATCGGTCACGCCGACGATTGCGCCATGGATGGTAGTGGTAGAATTTTGCTTCCGCAGCAATTACGTGAATTTGCGAATATTGATCGAAAGGCTGTCTTGGTAGGGCAGGGAGACAAGTATGAGATTTGGGATGAGGCGCATTGGGTTGCGCAACGCGAGTCCCTATTATCTGTCGAGCTCGACGAATCGGCACTGCCGATTGAGCTCGAATCGCTTTCCTTTTAGAGGCCAACCATGACCACCTCTGAACAGCACATTCCTGTCTTAATAAGAGAGGCAGTCGACGCGTTGAATATTCGCCAAGGCGGTATCTATGTCGACGCCACATTGGGCCGTGCGGGCCATGCCATGCAAATCGCCAACGAGATTGGCGACAACGGAACGCTAATCGGCTTTGATCGTGATCCGCGAGCGATAGAGCTTGGTCGCGAAGTGTTTAGAGGTGATGATCGCGTTAAGCTGATTCACAGCGAGTTTAGCCGTATGGCCGATATGCTTATCGAGCAAGCTGGTATTGATAAGGTTGACGGTGTGTTAATGGATTTGGGCGTCTCGTCACCGCAACTTGATCAAGCTGAGCGTGGATTTAGCTTTATGCGCGACGGTGAGTTAGACATGCGCATGGATACCACCAAGGGGGAGTCGGCAGCGCAATGGCTGGCCCGAGTTGAAGAGCGTGACCTAATGATGGCCTTGTTCGATTTAGGTGAAGAGAAATTTGCCCGCCGAATTGCCAGAGCAATTGTCGCCACGCGCGAAGAGACAAAGATAGAAAGTACCTTGCAGTTGGCCGCTATTATTGCTGATGCAACGCCTAAGAAAGATAAGAATAAGCACCCGGCGACTCGCAGCTTTCAAGCGATACGTTTGCACGTCAATCAAGAGTTGAGCCAAGTTTCAACAGCCTTGCCGCAAGCGGTGCAGTTGTTGAATGAGGGTGGTCGCCTAGCGGTGATTAGTTTTCATTCCCTAGAAGATCGTATTGTGAAGCGTTTCATGCGTGAATTGTCGACGCCTAAGTTGCCGCCTAAGAATATACCGGTTACTGAAGACGCCTATCTGACGCCGCTAAAATTGTTAAGCCGGGCGATAAAGCCAAGCAAGCATGAAGTTCAAGAGAATCCTCGTTCTCGTAGTTCTGTTCTAAGAATCGCTGAGCGCACATCTGTGCCATATACCGCGCCTGTTATCGGTGGTGGTTCGCACGGGGGGCAGTATGCGCGATAGTGTTATGTGGTTCCTGGTAGGTAGTGTGGTTGTAACGGCCTTATTTGTAGTCAATATTCGGCACCAGCATCGTCTTGCCTATTTGGCATTTCAGACAGCGGAATCCTTGCGTGATGATTTAAATGACGAATGGGGTCAGTTGCTAGTTGAGTCGAATGTGTGGGCGTCTGCTCAGCGAGTAGAGAAAGACGCAACCGAACATTTGTCGATGCGCGCGCCGCGTAAAGGCGAGATGAAATACATTGGTGAAGAAGCCGCCGTTGATGACTCACGTTTAGTTGATGGCGCTCTTTTGGCTGAAGGCTCTCGCTTAGTAGGTACCGAATAATGGCCAAAACCACTAATTCGCTACCGATTAAATCGCAACGTAATCCAACCGTCGACAGACCGGTCAAAGATGTCGTGGTGCCAGTTTCTACTTGGCGTTATAACGTGATTGTTATCATTTTTGGTTTTCTATTTATCGCTCTCGGTGCACGTGCTGTGCAGCTGCAGGTTGTTGATAATGACTACTTGCAGTCGCAAGGTGATGCGCGTTATTTGCGAGTGCAAAATGAACCGCCAACACGAGGGATGATCACTGATCGCAATGGTCAGCCTATTGCAGTGAGTACGCCGGTCGATTCGGTCTGGATGCATCCGGCGACTATTCTTCGCCAGCAAAAAGAGTACTCCTATAAAGAACTTACTGGCTTGCTTGAAATTACACCAGCGGAACTGCTAGAGAAGGCGGAAAAACGTAAGAGTAGAGAATTTGTCTATTTGAAACGTCACTTGTCGCCGCAATTAGCGAATAAAATTCTTGCCTTGAATGTGCCTGGCATTAATAAAGTTCGTGAGTACAAGCGTTACTACCCGGCGGGCCCGGTGATGGGTCACGTATTGGGCTTTACTAATATCGACAACGAAGGGCAAGAGGGGCTGGAGCTTGCATACGACGATGAGCTGAAAGGGCAAGCAGGTCGCACTCAAGTGCTGCGTGACAAGGTTGGCCACGTTGTTGAGTATGTCGAGCAATTGTCTCGGGTTCGACATGGCGATGATATTGTTTTGAGTATTGATGCTCGTATTCAATATCTGGCTTATCGACATCTTCAAGCCGCGGTTAAACAGCACAACGCAACCTCGGCTACCCTAGTTGCCTTGGATGTTAAGACCGGTGAGGTGTTAGCGATGATAAGCATGCCGGACTTTAACCCCAATGATCGCAGCGAACTAAAGAGTGCTCATTTTCGAAACCGCTCGATTACTGATTCATTTGAGCCCGGTTCAACCGTGAAGCCGATTACTGTTGCCATGGCCATGCAAGCCGGAATGGTTGATTCAGATACGATAATCGATACTGAAAAAGGGTTTTTATACATTGGGCGCAATCGTATCAGCGATACCAAGCCGCACGGTGAAATCACGGTCTCTGAGGTTATTCAGATGTCGAGCAATATCGGCGCAGCGAAGATAGCGATGATGATGGAGCCACGTGATTTGTACGACACCTATCGTAGCGTGGGCTTTGGCCAAACGAATAAGCTTAAGATGCCCGGCGAGCAAAAAGGGATCTTGGCAAACCGTAAAGAGTGGAGGCCTATTGAGCAGGCGACCATGAGTTATGGCTACGGATTGTCGGTCAATACTTTGCAGCTGGCACGCGCCTATCAAGCTCTGGCAAACCGCGGAGTATTACTGCCTGTGCGTATGCACCCGATTACCGAAGCGCCAGAGGGCGAGCGGATCTTTTCATCAGAGGTTACCGATCACGTCGCTAGTATGCTTGAAGCGGCGGTCGGCGACGAAGGCACTGCGCCCAAAGCACGAGTTGATCAATACCGTGTTGGCGGTAAAACTGGTACCGCCCATCGTGTGGTTAACGGGCGCTATCAAGACGACAGCTACATGTCGATATTCGCCGGCTTTGCACCGATTAGCGATCCCGAAATTGCGCTGGTGGTATCGGTTAACGACCCCAAAGGCGTCGATTACTACGGTGGCCTAGTTGCCGCGCCGGTCTTCTCTGAGGTAATGGCTGGCGCTTTACGCTTGCGTGGGGTGGCGCCAGATGCAATGACGGCACCGAAACCAGAGCCTGCGTTAAAACTAATGATTGCTCGTCCACTTGCTGCTTTTGCTCCAGCTGACTCTGGCGTGGCTATTAAATCTGGCGAGGGTGCGCAATGATGCATTTAGCCGATTTGCTCGCGGTTCTAAATATCGCTAGCGACAGCAATGTTAGCGACGATGTGGTTGTTCGCGAACTTGTGATTGACAGTCGAAAAGTGTCGCAAGGAGCCTTGTTCTGCGCTTATAAAGGTGTTGCTGCGGATGGTCGAGACCATCTGCTGCAAGCACAGAAGAATGGTGCGATTGCAATTTTGTACGATGCGCTCGATTTTGCTTTGCCAAGCGATATAACGATACCTGCTTTTTCAGTAACCGGCTTGCAACGACAAGTTGGCGTGTTGGCGCATCATTTTTTTGGCCGAGCTTGCGACGAAATGCAAGTCTTTGGTGTTACCGGTACTAATGGCAAGACTACCTGTTGTTACTTACTCACCCAGGCTTTAACGCATCTTGGCACACAGGCGGCAATGATCGGCACAATTGGGGTTGGTAAATTAGATTCCTTAGTATCGGCTGATCACACCACGCCAGACCCCATAGCGCTGCATAAAAAGCTGGCCGAATTTAGAGACCAAGGGATCACCCAAGTGTGCATGGAAGTATCCTCACATGCCTTGCATCAAGGGCGAGTTAACGGGGTTGAGTTCTTTTGTACTCTATTCACTAATTTGAGTCATGATCATCTCGATTATCATGGCGATATGGCGAGCTATGGCGCCGCTAAGCAGCGTCTATTTACCAATTTCCACAGTGAACTCGTGGTGACTAACGCTAGCGACCCCTTGGGGGCATCATTGATTGATCTGGCAAACGCTGAGTTCATCGTGTCTTATGGTCAAGGTGGCGACGTTTATGCCGATGAGGTGACCCTCGGTGCTGACGGTATTATCTTTGAGTTCGAGGGCAATGGTGTCGATTTTTCCGCCAGTACGCCACTGATTGGCGCGGTTAACATTCCCAATGTCGAGATGTTGGTTGCAACCTTATTAGCGCTAAGTACCCCAGTTGAAGAGATACAGGCGATACTAAAATCTCTTGCGCCAGCGCCCGGGCGCATGGAACTATATCGTGCGCCGAGCGGCACGAGTGTGGTAGTCGATTATGCGCACACGCCAGACGCGCTAGAGAAAGCATTGCTGTCGGTAAAGCAGCATTGCCATGGTGAATTATTGTGTGTGTTTGGCTGTGGTGGCGATCGCGACCAGGCCAAGCGGTCAGTTATGGGATCGGTTGCTGATAAGGTTGCTGACCGGTTAATCGTTACTAATGACAATCCTCGGTCAGAAGATCCAGCAACCATTGCCGATCAAATTGTTGCTGGCATTTCAGGCGACTATCAAATAATTCTAAACAGAGCCGAGGCGATAGCCACGGCTATCTCTCAAGCAAACTCGGATGACTGGGTTCTTGTCGCTGGCAAAGGCCATGAAACGACTCAGCAAATTGGCACCGAGTTACTCAAATTCTCCGATAGAGAGCAGGTGCAACAGGCTTTGGGGGTGGTGTCATGATGCCGCTGTCTCAAATTGCACATGTGGTCAATGGCGAGCAATCAGGTGGCGATGTGATGTTGCAAAATGTCAGCATTAATACTCGTGATGAATGCCAAGGGCGCTTGTTCGTAGCGCTTAAGGGTGAGAACTTTGATGCGCATGAGTTTGTCTCACAGGCCGAGCAAGCGGGCGCTGGGGCGCTTCTTGTCGAACGCGCCGTAGAGACTCAGCTACCGACAGTAACGGTCAAAAACACACACAAAGCATTAGTCGATTTGGCTACTTGGTGGCGCTCGCAATTCGCGCTACCGGTGATTGGCGTTACCGGCAGCGTTGGTAAGACCACGGTCAAAGAGATGCTGGCATGTATCTTTGCCGAGCTTGGTCAGGGCGTGGTCACAAAAGGGAATCTGAATAACGAGATTGGTGTGCCGCTGACCCTTATGGGGTTACAGGCCAACGACCTATATGCGGTGATCGAGATGGGTATGAACCATGCTGGTGAAATCGGTCGATTGAGTGCCATGGCACGACCAACCATTGCCTTAGTCAATAATGCCGCTGCCGCTCATCTCGAGGGTCTGGGGTCAATTGAAGCGGTAGCCAAGGCTAAAGGCGAGATATATCAAGGCTTAGCGATCGATGGCATAGCAATTATTAATAACGACGATGAGTTCGCAGGCCTTTGGCACGAGCTCGCTAAAGATTATTCAATCATGACCTTTGGCCTATCTGCGGATGCCGATGTTACCGCCGACTATGATGAGAACAAGCGCGGTCTGGTTATTAAGGTAAAAGCCAATGGCAAAAAGTTAAAAATCAAGCTAGCCAGTGTCGGCGAGCACAGTGTGCGCAATGCACTTGCCGCAGTGACTGTCGCGCTTGCAGCAAAAATTCCAATTAAGAGCATCGAAGCGGGCTTAGCTAATTTTAAGCCCGTTAGCGGGCGCTTAAATATTGAAACCTTGGCCGATGTCGAGCTAATTGACGATACCTACAATGCTAACCCAGCCTCAATGCGAGCGGCTATCAATGTATTGGTGCGCAATGATGACAATCTGTTGGTTATTGGTGATATGGCTGAGCTAGGCGCGGCGGCCGAAGCCGAGCATAAGTTGTTGGGTGTTCAAGCTAAGAAGCGCGGTGTCAAAGCCTTATATGCTTGTGGCGAATACGCCGAATTAGTTGTTGCATCGTTTGGTAGTGGCGCAGTTGCGTTCACCTCACAAGCGGCTTTGATCGAACGCTTGAGGTCTGATCAATTAAGCGGAACAATTTTAGTTAAGGGGTCTCGCTCCGCGAAGATGGAACGGGTAGTAGAGGCATTGCATAAGCAGCTTTTGTCCGATCAAGCAGGGCAATCGTCGGCAGACGCTAATAGGGGTGAGAACTAATGTTATATGCGCTATTTCTAAGTCTTTCAGAGCAATACAGTTTTCTGAATGTATTTCAATACATCACATTCCGAGCTATCTGCTCGGTTTTAACGGCCTTTACCTTTTCCTTGGTATTCGGCCCCATGATGATTCGTAAGTTGAGCTTTTATAAAATTGGCCAAACGGTTAGAAAAGACGGCCCTCCGACCCACTTTGACAAAGTTGGGACCCCAACCATGGGCGGCTTATTGATTCTATTATCAGTGATTTTGTCGACTGTGTTGTGGGCCGATATGACTAATCGCCTAGTACAAATCACCTTGTTTACCTGTTTTTTTTACGGCGTGATTGGTTGGTATGACGACTATCAAAAACTGGTTCACAAAGACCCTGTTGGCATGGGCTCGCGGAACAAATTTTTAAGTCAAAGCGTGATCGCGATCATAGCCGCCTATTGGCTTTATTCAACGGCGCAAACGCCGATTGAGACATCGTTGATTATTCCTTTTTTTAAAGGCATTGCTATTCCACTCGGCATTTTATTTTTACCGTTAACCTATTTCGTGATTGTTGGCACCAGCAATGCGGTAAACCTGACCGACGGTTTAGACGGCTTAGCCATTGTGCCTACGGCAATGGTCGCTGGCGCGTTGGCGGTATTCTGTTACTTGTCTGGGCATGTCGTTTTCGCTGATTACTTGCAAATACCTCAAATTGCAGGTGCTGGCGAAGTGGCTATTTTCTGTGCCGCCTTGGTGGGTGCTGGGCTAGGGTTCCTCTGGTTTAACACCTATCCGGCGCAAGTGTTTATGGGTGATATCGGCTCTTTATCACTCGGCGCTTCACTCGGTGTCGTGGCTGTAATTGTACGCCAAGAATTAGTGTTGTTCATTATGGGCGGCATTTTCGTATTGGAAACGGTATCGGTGATTCTACAAGTTGCCTCATTCAAGCTGACCGGTAAACGTATTTTTCGTATGGCGCCAATTCATCACCATTTTGAGCTAAAGGGATGGCCCGAGCCACGCGTGATTGTGCGCTTCTGGATTATCAGTCTAGTGTTGGTATTAATTGGCTTAGCAACCTTAAAAGTCCGATAGGAATACGCTAAAGAAAATGATCTCGCAAACTTACATTCCTCAACAAAAGCTCTTAGCCCAGTATGCATCTGCGGCGGTGATTGGCTTGGGTGTGACTGGCTATAGCGCGGTACGCTATCTGGTCTCGCGTGGTTTAGAGGTTGTGGTAATGGACTCTCGAATAAATCCTGCGCTAGCCTGTGAGTTTAAGCGCGAGTTTCCCGCCATTGAAACTCATTTTGGCGCATTTTCTGAACACGCCCTAGAGGGACACGCGCTAGTCGTTGCAAGCCCTGGAATCTCGCTTAAAGAGCCGATGTTGCGCGCGGCTAAAAAACAGGGTGCGCATATCGTTGGTGACATAGAGCTGTTTTTACAAGAAAATAAAAAACCATTAATCGCAATTACCGGTTCGAATGGAAAAAGCACGGTAACCAGTTTGGTTGGCGAGATGTGTCTGGCTGCAGGCCTTAAGCCGTTAGTTGCCGGTAATATAGGCAAGCCCGTGCTAGACGCTTTAACCGACGAATACGATTATGATGTCGCCGTGCTGGAACTCTCTAGCTTTCAATTAGAAACTACTTATCAGGTGCCTGCCGAAGCCTCGGCTATTCTGAATATTAGCGCCGATCATATGGATCGCTATGACTCAATGGGTGATTACGTATTGGCTAAGGCGCGAATTATACGCGGTGCCAAACGTGCGGTGCTTCCGCGTCACGAAGAGCGCTTAGCGCAAATTACCAATGTTAACGAAATACTCGGTTTTGAGCTTGAAAAACCGTCGAGCGATAACGACTTTGGTATTGTTAAAAAATCAGGTAAACGCTGGTTAGTTAAGGGTAAGCAGCGTTTAATGCAGCTGCATGATATTCCACTCATCGGCCTGCATAATGTAAAGAACGTATTGAGTGCATTTGCACTAGTCGATTTTTTAAACATACCGTTAGACGTTTTGGTCAAGGCCGTAGTGAATTTCAAAGGCTTGCCACATCGCATGCAGACTATTGCCAAAGTGAATGATATATCGTGGGTTAATGATTCCAAAGCTACTAATATTGGTGCCACCGCGACCGCCCTCAATAGTCTAGAGCAAAAGGTCATTTGGATTGCAGGGGGGCAGGGTAAGGGAGCTGACTTTAGCGAATTGAAATCAGTGGTTAGCGGCAATATTAGACAACTAATTTTGATTGGCGAAGACGCGGCCGAAATTCAGGCAGCTTTGTGCGGTTTATTGCCAATCTCTTTGGCTAAGACTATGCATGACGCCGTTGATCTGGCGGCCTACAGTGCTATTGCCGGAGACATTGTCTTATTGAGCCCCGCCTGTGCTAGTTTTGATATGTTTAGAGGATTTGAAGACCGCGGCGATCAATTTAAGAGTTGTGTTGAGGCTATTATAGGGTCGGCTTCGAGTTCTACTTCAGCAACTACCTCGCAAACCGGCTCAGGAGATGTTCTATGACTAGCGCGTCTTTGCAAGCGACTCGCTCGCAACCAGCTATGAACTCGGCGGGTGTCGATTCAGTTTTATTGGGTGTTTTTATAAGCTTGCTGATGCTCGGCTTGGTTATGGTGTTCTCATCGACTATTGCGATGGGCAGTCAAGACCTTAATACCAATACGTCACATTTCTGGCGTCAGTTGATCCACATGATTTTAGGCGTAGGGCTTACTGTAATGGTAGCGAGTATGCCGGTATGGGTATGGCAAAAGCTGAGCTTGCCGCTACTGGTTCTTGCCATCTTGTTATTAATAGTTTTGCTATTTATAGGCTTGCAGATCAACGGGTCTACACGTTGGTTATCGATCGGTGGCATTCGCTTACAGCCAGCCGAATTCGCTAAAGTAGCAATCGTGCTTTATGCCGCCAGCTATTTAACGCGCAAACAAAGTGAGATCAAACAATTCTCAAAAGGCATCGTCAATATGGCCGTGGTACTGGCGATTGTCGGTGGCTTGTTATTAATGCAGCCTGATTTCGGAAGCTTCGTGGTCATCACGGTTACCGTCGGACTGATGATGTTCCTCGGCGGTATTCGTATTAGTCACACGATTTTGTGTTTAAGCGTAGTTGCCTCGACCATGACTCTGATGGTGGTAATGTCCCCGTATCGGATGAAGCGTTTTCTAGCATTCTTAGATCCGTGGTCAGATCCATATGGTTCTGGATTTCAGCTTACACAGGCCTTAATTGCCGTTGGCCGAGGAGAAATCTTTGGTGTTGGTCTTGGCGCCAGTATTCAAAAGCTCTATTACTTGCCACACGCTAACAATGACTTCATTTTAGCGGTTATCGGTGAAGAGTTAGGCTTAGTCGGAATTATTTTAGTGATTGGTCTCTACGCTACGCTATTGCATCGCGCTCTGGTTATTTCGCGCACGGCCGAATTAGTTGGCCGCGTCTATGCGTCTCGTTTGGCTCAAGGCGTTGGCTTCTTATTGGTTTTTCAAGCGGTGATTAACATTGGTGTGAACCTAGGCGCGTTACCGACAAAAGGCTTGACCTTGCCATTCATTAGTTACGGTGGCAGCAGCATGCTGGTCTGCTGCATCGCAATGGGCTTGTTGTTTGGAGTTGACCGTCAGAATCGCAAACGCGATATCAGCGGTACAGTTAGAAAGCGCCCAGCAGGCAGAAGTAGCCCGCGAAAGGGCTCTATTGAAGGTGCATTAGTATGAGCAATAGAAGACTCATGATAATGGCCGGAGGCACCGGTGGACATGTTTTTCCAGCCCTTGCGGTGGCAAAGCAGCTGCGCGACGCGGGTGCTCAAATTACTTGGCTGGGCACTAAGCGAGGCATAGAATCTAAAGTGATTCCGGCTAACAATATTGCTATCGAGTGGATCTCGGTAGAGGGTTTACGTGGCAAGGGGCCGCTTAGCTTAATGCTCGCACCGTTCAAGCTAGCCCGCGCTATGTGGCAAAGTGCGGTGGTGATTCGCCGAGTGCAGCCTGACTGCATCTTAGGTATGGGCGGTTTTGTCTCAGGCCCAGGTGGCTTGGTGGCGAGACTGATGGGGCGACCATTAATTGTGCACGAACAAAATGCCGTTGCAGGCCTAACCAATAAATATTTGGCAAAGATGGCTACCCGGGTGTTATCCGGTTTCGCCAATGTTGAGGGTTTACCCAAGTCGACCGTATGGGTAGGTAACCCAGTTCGTGAGGCAATTAAGCCGCAACATAGCAATACTTCTGAAAAACTTAATGTGTTGATTATCGGCGGTAGCCAGGGTGCGAATTCTTTTAACCTCAAGTTACCGCAGGTGTTTTCAGCTATCGAGACCGAGTCAGTCTCAATTTGGCATCAATCGGGCCGTGGTCGAGATGCTGAGGTTATGGCCTTATATAAAGACAACGGCGTTGACGCCAAAGTCAGTGAGTTTATCGATGATATGGCCGCAGCATACGCTTGGGCCGACCTGCTGATTTGTCGTTCAGGAGCGATGACCGTTGCTGAATGCTGCGCTGCGGCGAAGCCAGCCTTATTGGTGCCCTATCCATTTTCGGCCGGCGACCATCAACGAAAAAATGCCTTGACCATGGTCAATGTTGGCGCGGCAAAAATGATTTCTAATCAACAGATAGACCAACCTGAATTCAGTCGCGAGCTAGTTTCATTGCTCAGCGACAAAGGTGTTCTACGAAAAATGGGGCAATACGCCCACACACTGCATAAGCCTAACGCGTTAAGTGACGTGGTGGCCGTGTGTCAGGAGTACCTCAATGCGTAATCGCGTAAGTAATATTCATTTTGTTGGCGTTGGTGGCAGCGGCATGTCTGGTATCGCCGAGGTTCTTGTCAACCTAGGCTATAAGGTTAGTGGGTCTGATATTAACGACAGCCCAGTAACTCAACGTCTACGCAACGCTGGTATCAAAGTTGTTATTGGCCATCATATCGACAACATCCAAGGTAGCGATGTGGTTGTTGTTTCTACCGCGATTGATAAAGCGAATCCGGAAGTCGGTGGTGCCATAGAGGCCGGTATTCCAGTAATACCTCGAGCAGAAATGCTTGGCGAACTAATGCGCTTTCAGCAAGGCATTGCGGTGGCTGGCACGCATGGTAAGACTACCACCACAAGTTTGGTTGCCGCGATATTAGAAGCCGGTGGCCTAGACCCAACATTTGTCGTTGGAGGCCTAATTAATAGCGTTGGTGTTAATGCTAAATTGGGTCAAGGCGATTATTTGATAGCTGAGGCTGACGAAAGCGATGCGTCGTTTCTTAACCTCAAGCCGGAAATGGCGATTGTTACCAATATTGATGAAGATCATATGCTTACCTATGAGGGAGACCTTGGTACCTTAAAGAAAACTTTCGTTACCTTTTTGCAGAACTTGCCGTTTTATGGCTTAGCTGTTTTATGTGAAGACGATGCCAATGTACGATCCATTCGTGATCAAATTCACAAGCCCGTGTTGTCGTACGGCTTGAGCGAAGCGAGTGATTACCGTGCTTACGATCTCATACAATCTGGCCAAATAATGAACTTTAAGGTCGCGCGACCTAAGCGTCAAAATGACATAGCCATTGAGTTGTCGATCCCTGGCGAGCACAACGTATTGAATGCCACTGCAGCGATCGCAATTGCCAGCCATCTTGGCGTCAGCGACCAAGGAATCGTTAAGGGTCTGAAAGAATTTCAAGGTGTAGGTCGCCGATTTGAAGTATTGGGTGATATTCAACTCAACGGCAAAACGGTCACGTTGGTGGATGATTATGCTCATCATCCGGTAGAGCTTAATGCGACCCTTACAGCTGCTCGCGGCTGCTGGCAAGATCGACGATTGGTTGCGGTGTTTCAACCGCATCGTTATAGCCGTACTTATGATTTATTTGATGATTTTGTGACTGTGTTGTCCGAACAACAAGACTTGCTTCTGTGTGATGTGTATCCAGCCGGCGAGCAGCCAATTAGCGGCGCTACCGGTCAGGCGTTGTCTCAAGCGATTCGTGTGCGCGGCGCTAGTAACCCAGTATTTGTCCCAGACATTGAACAATTGGCAACGGTGCTAGCTCCGTTAGTTCAAGACGGTGATGTTATTTTAGCAATGGGTGCTGGCAGTATCGGTAAGGCAATTAAACAATTGTTTGAACAAAACGCCGTGACTATTGAGAGGCAAGGCTAATGGTTGTGACTAATCAAGCTGCTGTCGCCGGTCAAACTGCTGTCGCCGGCCAAATTACGGACACTGGTCAAATCTCAACTGCTCTGCGCGCCCAGCTCGGCAAAGTCGCTGTATTAATGGGCGGTATTTCAGCTGAGCGCGAAGTGTCATTGCTCAGTGGTGCCGCAGTGCTCAAAGGGTTGCAAGATAAAGGTGTTGATGCTCATAGTGTCGATGCCAACCCAAGTAATATTGGCGAACTAAAGGCGATGGGATTCGATCGTGCATTCATCGTGCTTCACGGGCGTTGGGGCGAGGATGGCGTGGTGCAAGGTGCCATGCAGGCGATTGGCTTACCTTTTACCGGTAGTGGCGTTTTAGGCTGCGCGCTAGCGATGGACAAAGTGCGAACTAAACAAGTCTGGCAGTCGCTTGGCTTGCCGACCGCTAAGTATCGAGTGCTAAACAGTGAACTTGATTTAGAGGGTTTAATTGACGAGCTTGGGTTGCCCATATTTCTAAAGCCAGCCAGAGAAGGGTCGAGCGTCGGTGTTGCTAAAGTCACCCAAGAGTCTGAGTTGTTAGAGGCCTATCGCGTGTCGGCGCAGGTAGGTGATCAGGTGTTGGCTGAGCAGTTTATCGCAGGCGCTGAATTAACCTGTACGATTTTGAAAGGTCAGGCATTGCCGGTAATTCGTATGTCAACCGATAACGAGTTTTATGATTATCAAGCAAAGTACCAATCGGATGACACAGAATATTTTTGCCCAGCAGGCCTAGATGACACCCTAGAACAAAAAGTGCGAGCCTTAGCATTATCCGCATTCAATGCCTTAGATTGCTCTGTTTGGGGTCGTGTCGACGTCATGTTAGACGGTCAGAATCAACCGCTATTATTAGAAGTAAACACCGTGCCTGGCATGACCAGTCATAGTTTAGTGCCGATGGCCGCTAAGGTAACTGGCCGAAGCTTTGAAGATTTGGTTTTGGAAATTTTAGAAACCACCCTTGATATTAAGACAGAGCAACAAGGAGTAAAAACGTGAGCGAGCAGCGCGCTTTTGCTAACCAAGAACGCGAGTTCCAGGTGCGCCGACTTGGCAAACTTGGTCGTGGGCTATTGATGATGCTCGCATCTGTGCTGTCGTTTGTGGCTCTGGGTTTATTGGTAACCGATCATTTATACCGACCCGATACATTTAAGATCGAGCAGTTAAAAATCGTCGGTCAATTTCGCTACATCGAGCCAAGCATTATTGAGGCTGCTGTCATTGATCAGGCCTCAGGTAATTTTTTCTCGCTTGATCTCGCTGAAATAAAAGCCAATGCCGAAAAAATAGCATGGGTTGAGAGTGTTGATGTGCGTCGAGAATGGCCAGGCACACTGGTACTTTCGGTGCGCGAGCATCTTCCGGCGATGCGTTGGGGAAAAGGTAAATGGGTAAGCACTGCCGGCATTGTTATCGACTTACCAGAGTCGATTGACGCGAGGGGTGTGATCTTGCTGCAAGGTAGTGATTCGCAGGCTAAACGCATTTTATTGCAAGCAACACGCTGGAAGAAAGAGTTAAAAGAGCTGGGCCTAGAAGTGAGAGGGGTGAGTCTCAGCGACAGTGAGGCCTGGACGATTAAGCTCTATTACCTAGGCTATGACGCCGAGTTCGACCTGTTGCTTGGTCATGAAGAAGTCGCTAAGCGGCTTGCGCGTTTCGAGCTGCTGTTTAAACGACAATTTAAATTTTCCGAGCGTCCGCTTAAACGCGTCGATGCTCGCTATCCCGACGGGCTTGCTGTAGAGCATGCAGGTGCCGTTTCAACCGATATTTTAGCGTTGGCAAGTGACTTGGCAATGGCATCAAACAATTAGCACTAACGTGATATTGCAATGAGCAAAAAAGACGAAAGCAGATTGATAGTGGGTTTGGATATTGGCACATCCAAAGTGCTTGCCATTGTGGGCGAGGTAAACGTCGACGGAGATGTTGAAATAATCGGCTACGGTCATCACCCCGCCACCGGTATGCGCAAAGGTGTGGTCGCCAATATTGAAGAGACGGTAACCGCAATTCAACGTGCGGTTGAAGAAGCTGAATTAATGGCGGGTTGTCAGATTTATTCTGTTTATGCCGGTATCGCAGGTGCCCACATTAATAGCTTTAATTCTCACGGCGTGGTTGCCGTCAGAGATAGCGAGGTCGATGAAAATGATGTCGAAAGAGTGATTGAATCAGCCAAAGCCGTGGCTATTCCGAATGATCAATCGATACTTCACGTATTGCCTCAGGAGTACATCATCGACGGGCAAGAAGGTATTCGTCATCCAATTGGAATGAATGGTACTCGCATCGAAGCAAATTTGCATATGGTTACGGCATCAGTCAGTTCTGAAAAAAATATTGAAAAGTGTATTCGCCGCTGCGGTTTAGAGGTTGATGACATAATTTTAGAGCAGCTAGCGTCTTGCGAGTCGGTGTTAACTCTTGACGAGAAAGAGCTGGGCGTGTGCTTAGTCGATATCGGCGGAGGCACGACTGATATTGCGGTTTATTCTGAGGGAGCAATCAGGCATACCGCGGTGATTCCGGTGGCCGGTGATCAGATCACAAATGATATTGCGATTGCCTTACGCACGCCAACAGCATCTGCTGAAGACATTAAGAAACGCTATGGTTGCGCCTTGCGACAAATGGCTGCGGCAGACGAAAGCATCGAAGTGCAAACCGTCGGTGATCGACCGCCGCGTAAATTGTCAAAGCAAACCTTAGCGGAAGTGGTTGAACCCCGCATTGAGGAGTTGTTCGAGTTGATTCGAGTCGACTTAAGACGCAACGGATGTGAGCACATGATTCGCTCAGGTGTGGTGCTCACCGGTGGCAGTTCAAAGATGGAAGGAATGATTGAGCTGGCAGAGGAAATATTCCATCTGCCAGTAAGACTGGGCATGCCTAAGTATTTAGGTGGCCTTAGTGAAGTAGTAAAGAATCCAATTTATTCAACAGGGGTTGGTCTTGTGCAGTTTGGCCATGCCAACCAAAGTGGGTCGAAGAAGAAGACCAAAACAGAATCTAAAGTCAGTTCTATATTGCAAAGAGTAAAGCACTGGTTTCAAGGTAATTTTTAGAAAAATTTAATAACGGGAGTTAAGTATGTTTGAACTATTAGATACGGTTGACCAACAAGCGGTCATCAAAGTCGTTGGCGTTGGAGGTGGCGGTGGAAACGCTGTTAACTACATGCAATTGTCCAACATAGAGGGCATTGAATTTATCAATGCCAACACCGATGTGCAGGCGTTGCAGACCTCTGATTGCCCTACCATTTTACAGTTGGGCGGAAACCTAACTAAAGGCTTAGGGGCAGGTGCAGATCCGGATATTGGTCGTCAGGCTGCGATCGAAGATCGTGAGCGTATCGCTGAAGCGTTAGCGGGCAGTGATATGGTTTTTATCACCGCCGGAATGGGGGGAGGCACGGGTACTGGTGCGGCTCCAGTGATTGCTGAAATCGCACGTGATATTGGCGCTTTGACGGTCGCTGTTGTGACTCGTCCGTTCAGTTTTGAAGGTGCACGCCGCGCCAAATTGGCTGACCAAGGTTTGAAGTTGCTCAAGGAGTCAGTTGATTCATTGATTACCATTCCCAATGAAAAGCTACTCGAAGTGATGGGCAAAGAAGCCTCATTACAAGATGCCTTCGCGATGGCCAACGATGTTTTGCGTAATGCGGTTCAAGGTATTTCTGAATTGATCACCAGCCCAGGTTTGATCAATGTGGATTTCGCCGACGTTAAAACGGTTATGTCTGAAATGGGTCAGGCGATGATGGGCTCGGCCTCTGCCACTGGACCAACTCGAGCTTCAGAAGCGGCTCGTAATGCATTAAGCAGTCCGCTACTGGAAGATACTAATATCCGTGGAGCCAAGGGCATTTTGGTTAATGTTACTGCTGGCCCCGACCTATCAATTGGTGAGTTCGGTGAAGTCGGTGGCATGATCCGCGAGATGGCGTCTGAGGATGCGACCGTAGTAATTGGTACTTCGATTGATCCAGAAATGAAAGATGAGTTGCGCGTCACCATGGTCGCCACCGGCATAATGGATGGTTCTGACCAAGCGGCAAAGCAGCCGAAAATGGAAGTTGTTCAGCAAGTTGGCAAAGCAGTTGGTAGTGATTATGATGGAAATGGTGCGGCTTATAACCGAACCGGCAGCAATACTCGCGGTTCGTCAAATGGTCTAAATGATAACGAGGCCTCGGAGTCTATGTTGGTTCCAGGCTCGCGTGGTCGAGACTTATCGGAGTTGCCATTGTTTGACACCGAAGGCCAGAAAGGGTTAGACGTGCCTACATTCTTACGTAGGCAGGCTGACTAGACACAGTTGCCGAATATTGTTTCAGTCGAATTATAGCTGTCAATAAGTGTAAAGTGATGACTTTTGCACTTGATTATTACTTGAGCGTTAAACCTACACAATTCCTCCCGTTTCGTGTAGGATTTCTGCCTTGTATTAATAATGTTGGACGTTCTGTGTTTCTATGGTTGTTAACATAGTGAAAAATACGCCCCCGACTGTAAAATGATTCGTGAGTTTCACTTTTCTGTCATAATAATTTGAACGACTAAGCCAGAGTGTAAACTCGACTTATGTTTTAGCGTTCTATTCACTCGGTTAGCGGTGACTCAGACGCTAACTTTGGAATAAAATAATAGAAAAGTGATACAAAAAACCGTGATGAACTGCCCCCAAATAGCTATTTGCTTATGATCCATCAACGTACTCTTAAAAACGTAATACGTGCTACAGGCGTCGGCCTGCATACTGGCGAGAAAGTGTATTTGACTTTACGCCCAGCCGCAGTCGACACCGGCATTGTGTTCCGCCGTGTAGATCTCGACCCAGTTGTTGAGTTACGCGCTGACCCCAATCAGGTGGGCGATACACGCTTGTCAACGGCGTTAAAAAAAGGCGATGTCTCTGTATCTACTATTGAACACCTAATGGCCGCGCTTGCTGGTCTGGGTATCGACAATGTCTACGTCGAAATCACTTCTCCTGAAGTTCCAATTATGGACGGTAGTGCCGCTCCATTTGTGTTCTTAGTGCAGTCGGCCGGTGTTATCGAGCAGACGGCGCCGAAGAAATTCATTCGTGTTAAAAAAGCAATAAAAATTGAAGACGGCGATAAATGGGCAAAACTTGAACCCTTTGCAGGTTTTAAAGTGTCTTTCGCCATCGATTTTGATCATCCGATTTTTGAAAAATCACCTCAGCAAGCAACCGTCGATTTTTCGACGACTTCGTTTGTAAAAGAGGTTAGCCGAGCGAGAACCTTTGGCTTTATGCATGAAGTAGAAGCATTACGCGAAGCGGGCCTTGCCTTAGGTGGTAGTCACGACAACGCGATTGTTATGGACTCTTACACTATTCTTAATGACGATGGTCTGCGTTATGAGGATGAGTTTGTTAAGCATAAAATTTTAGATGCGATTGGCGATCTGTACCTATTAGGACACCAGCTGATCGGTGCATTCAGTGCCTACAAGTCTGGGCATGCTCTGAATAATAAACTATTGAGAGCCTTGCTTGCGCAGCCTGATGCTTGGGAGTTGGTCACCTATGATGATCCTGCGGAAGCCCCGATTGCGTTTATGCATTTAGCCAGCGCGTAAGGCTTAAATTATTCTAGCCTGCGGGGCCAATTGCTTCGAGGTTTAATGATTATGTGTTGTGACTCAAAATGGCGGCTATGTTGCTTTTTTGAGAGTTTCTGCTAAACGTTTTAGCGAAGCAGCTAGTTGCTCATTTTTTATTAGAGACTGAGTTGCTTCTATTGATTTTACTGACGACGCAGAAGGCTTATGCCATGCGGCTTCGGATGAGGGCGTTTTGCGCGACTGATCCTGGTTTAGTTTGGCGGCCAGTTGCTGAGATGTTGGGTCTGCAAGGTACATCGAGATCTCGTCGTCTGTGGCATGAGGCGTTGGTTGGCTTAAAGTCATTTGTACTCGTATGCTTTTAATTTGCTCGAAGCCCGCTTTATGTAATGCTTCGAGCAAACTGCATTTTTGGTGTTTGAGCAATGTAGCTGTACTTGGTTGAGTGCAGCTGATGGTTAGTAGTTCAGCGTCGATACTTGCCGGTGAAGCAAAACCTGTGATCACCGAGTTAGCTTGGTCATCACACCATTTTTGCCAAATTGGCGTAATGCTTAATAGTTTATTTTGCGACTCGTTAAGTTGTCGTAAGAATGGTAAGCGATTGAGTATGCTTGATACATTTTGGCGACTCTTAACGTTGTGGGGCGTTTTGAGGCGTAAGGAGTTGCTCAGAGCTTTGTGTTGAGGCGTTTTATTATTACTGTTAGACATGGCGCAAATATAACATCTTAGGAATTAAATAATGTTGGGTTTATTTTGAAAATCATTTTGCTAAAAGACAATACGTCCAAGAACGGCGCATTTTGCCTCTCTGGTCATAAATTGCTGATAAGTGGTGTCGCATTATTAGTCGCATTGCCCATTGTTCTAGGGCTTGCAACTTACTGGGTAGTCTCCGCGATTGATCGATCATTGAATCCATTTGTAGATCCGCAATATCGAATAGCGGTAGAGTCTCGAGTTAATGAGCAACAGCAAGGTATGCTAGAGACTCGTAATTATGTTCGTCAGCATATGGATGTGTTAGGCCGGCGGATTGGAAGTTTGCAAGCCCAAGTTTCTCGAATTAATGCAGTTGAAATGCGTATCGCCAAGGCATCAGGGATAAACCTAGAAGATTTCCAATTTGAGCAAGACCCGCCAATCGGTGGAGCGGCGCCAGGGGAAACGGTTGATTCTGAGCAAATAGATATTGAGAATGCAATTGTGGCTATTGAGAAGGAGCTGGCTTTACGTGAATCTGAAATCGCGGCTGTTGATTTTCTATTATCGCGTAACAGCTTAGAGACGCAACAAACGCCAGCCGGTTGGCCGGTAGAAGGTGGTTGGATATCCTCAAATTTTGGATCTCGCTTGCATCCTATATCGGGTAAAAAGCAATTCCACCGAGGTGTCGATATTCCCGGTAAAGAAGGCAGTTTAGTATTAGCTGTCGCTGATGGTGTTGTGATTCGCTCAAAGAAAGGCGCGGCCTATGGATGGTTGGTTGAGATAGATCATGGTGACAGTTTTAGCACGCTCTATAGCCACAATCGAAAAAATTTGGTGGCCGAAGGTGAGACGGTAGTTAAAGGACAAGCAATTGCAGAGATAGGCTCGACGGGACGCTCAACGGGCCCACATGTGCACTTTGAAGTATCAAAGAATAAACGCCGTATTAATCCCGTTCGGTACTTGTATAAGAAAACTTGATACCTAATAAGCTAGTTGTTCGCCGCTAGCATAATGATCTTACCGTGCTTGGTATAGTTACAAATTCCTAAGGCGTTTTTTCTCAATGACTTTGCAAATTTTCTTAGATGCGCGACTGCGCGGTTAACTTACACTGTGCTTCCAATACGTTTACGCATATGCTAAGTAGACGTTGACTTGCATAATTTCAATAACTACTTCTTCATCACATAACGCAGTTTTAGATTTGTGTTCTCCTCAAATAAATTTTGGGTCTGTACCCCATTTAACGTGTGCGCATTTTTCAGTACCCAGATAATACCGCTCTTTGAGCAGCTCCTTACCAAGCTTGTTGGCATTTCTAGATTTCATCCGATGCGAATTGCTCAGCGCTTACTGTCTTGCTAGTGCCGATGATTGACTTGATTTTCAAGTTTTGTTTGATCCACTTGAAGAGCAACTCCAGCTGCCTACGCTGCTTATAAAGTTCATAAGGCTTATTTCCGTTTATTCGCGAGAGGTTCGATCGTATTAAGCGAGCACGGCCGAATTAGCTGAGGAGGTGTGCTTGAGCACTCACATTATCGGCTACATCTCGAAGGCTACTGCGACAGGTCAAGTGCGCCATCGACAGGCTCACGAACTGTGACCAACGTTATGCCGTTCGGAATGCCCGCCCCTTCCCCATCAATCATTTGTGTGTGAATCCTTCTTGAAGAAGATTGACTTTCTGTAATGAAGTGCAGTAAAGTCGCCTTCGAAATTGAAGCACAAGAATTCATAAACGGCGATGGCTAAATAAAAACCTCCTGATATTAATTTAAAACATGTGTGTTCTAAAATAAAACAATTATAAATACGCGTTGTAGGGGCGAGTAGGGTTGCTTGAGTAAACTAGCGCGATACTTTTTAGTTAGGATGCTTTTGGTGTTGTTAGTGCTTACGAGTGTTACACAAGCCGAGGCTAATGAACGTGTGCTCTATGAGTATCAATACAACGATATTGGTAATAATGTCTCGCGTCGTCAACATGTCTCCGATGCTGCGTTGAGCGCTGATGCAGTTACGGCACCAACCGGTCGTCAAATTCAAACTCTTAGCATTACGCTCGCTGGCGATGGTTTGTTGGGCGCAAGATTGGGCAATCAAAATACATACCTTACGTTTTCAGATATTGATTCAAGCAATGATCAACTGCAATTTACCGTAGAGGTTGATGAAGGTGCAGGCCAAGGTCCAGCTCAAATATCCCTCTTAACCTGCTTAGACACGGTGTTTTTTAGCTTAAACGTTCCAGTGAATTGCCCGGCCTGTGGGTGTTCCCAACCTCAAAATTCTCGAAGCGTTGTATCAGCTTCACTAAAAAATTATGGATGACATGCCTAGTTTCTCGAACTCTATTAACTCTCTAAAATTTGATAAAATGCATTTAAAAATTGTTGTAGGTCTTTTGTGTATTATCTCGTTCGGTATCAATAGTGCTTTCGCTGAAACATTTGATCAAACTACGCACGATATGGCTGGTTCCGAGACATTTGATGAGCTAAATCTGAAAATCGGCATCATAAATGGAGGTGGTTCTACATTAATTGTCTCTGGTGACGTTAATGTTTCAACTCCATCCACGTTTTCGCAGGGCGTTAGCTCAATTGGCTCAGTAGCAAGCATGGAGATCGGCGGAGACTTAATAGTCGATGCGGCAACTCTGGTGGTTTCAGCTTCTGACGAAATCTCTGTTGCGGGGAATATTGTCCTATTAAATGGCGCTAAGCTTGAGATTGAAAGCGCTGGCATGCAGGTTGGTAACAATCTTTCGTTAACCGAGAGTGAGTTATCTCTTAAAATGTTGTCGAATGAGATTAGTGTTGGCGGTCTGGTCAGCGTTGAATCGAATTCGAAGATTCAGTCTCTTGCCGGTAGCACAACCCTTAAAACACTGCATGACCTGCGGTTTGTTGTTGTT